>SDBT01000031.1_pt1 | contig 162738 bp, 166 predicted proteins | sample 2277101 | NCBI WGS metagenome assembly SDBT01 (sample SAMN10404973, study PRJNA504765) | marine sediment metagenome | isolation source: marine sediment core GS10_PC15, 103 cmbsf | place: Arctic Ocean: Southern Knipovich Ridge | collected 2010
CGGGATGAGCAAACCGCTAGTGTTCCAGTTGTTCTCCAAGAGCAACGCTGGGTAGCTACGTTTGTTAGAGATAACCGCTGAAAGCATCTAAGTGGGAAACTCGCCTCAAGATTAGATACCCCGTACTCGATAATATATTGAATGAAAGCTTCGGCTGGATTTCAAGTGAGTTGGGTACATATATAAGACTCCTTGAAGACTACAAGGTTGATAGGCTGGGTGTGTAAGCACAGTAATGTGTTCAGCTAACCAGTACTAATAAGTCGAATGTTTTAGCCTTAAACTATTTTAGTTACAAAAAACGATGCAAGTTTTTTGTTGCGATATAATTTACAAATATTTCTTCACAAGTAACAAATTTGAAAAATTTTTCTCGTTTTTCGAGAATGACAAATTTCTGGTGCGGATAGCTGTGGGGAAACACCCGTTCCCATTCCGAATACGGCAGTAAAGTCCACAGCGCCGATGATACTTGGCTGGCGACGGCCCGGGAAAGCAGGTAGTGCCAGATTAAATAAAAAAGCCCCGATTTTTGGTCGGGGCTTTTTTTAGGTCTATGCCAAAAATCGATTATAATGGCTTGTTGTGGTACTATGAGAGAGTTGGTTATCCTTGGTGTATGCTCTCCATTCCTAAACATAAAGGATTAGTATTGACTACGCCCCCGTTCGTCCTGAGCGTGTCGAAGGATACGAATGGGGTAATACAAGAATAGCATTATGTTTTTAAAATTATGCTCTTACAGAGATATTTTTTGTTTGTTAATTTTTGGACCCTTCGACAAGCTCAGGGCGAACGGGAAATAGGAATTTTCTACATAGAATTTGATTACCTGATACCATTATGCTGATACTCAACAATATTCTTCTCACCTTTAAAGACCGCACTCTTTTTGACAATCTGCGCATTTCTATTGATTACAGAGAAAAAGTTGGTTTGTTGGGGCGCAATGGTTCGGGTAAATCAACATTACTCAAAGTTATTGCAGGGCAACAGCATCTCGATGGTGGTTCCGTTACGTATGACAAGAAAAAAAAGATAGGCTATCTGCCGCAGGAGTTGATTTTGCATTCGAGTAAATCGGTTTTTGATGAAACGATGACTGTCTTTGCTTCATTTTTGCAGCTGCAGGACGAGGCTAAAAATATTGAAGCAGAATTGGCTGTCGGTGCTGATGATGAAACAGCGCATCAATTGGTTGATCGTTACAGTACTATTCAGGAAAAACTTTCTCACTTTGATGCTCCCGCAGCAAAAGTGAAGGCAGATGCTATCTTGCACGGGCTTGGTTTTTCAGAAAAACAGTGCGCTCAAGTTGTAGATTCTTTGAGTGTTGGTTGGAAAATGCGTGTGGTGCTTGCCAAATTATTGTTGCAAGACGCAGATTTCTATCTGTTTGATGAACCGACAAACCATTTGGATCTGCCGACCAAAGAATGGTTCTTGTCCCTATTACAAAATGCTTCGTTTGGATATTTACTTGTGAGCCATGATCGATATTTTTTGCAAAAGGCATGTAATAAAATTATTGAGATTGAACGAGGATGTGCCACAACATATAACGGAAATTTCGATTCCTATCTTGTGCAAAAAGAGAGTATGCAGACGCGCTTGTTGGCAGCACATAAGCAGCAACAGAAAGAGATTGAGCGCAAACAAAAAACGATCGATCGATTCCGATTTAAAGCATCTAAGGCAGCGATGGTTCGGAGTATGATGAAAGAGCTCGATCAAATGGAACGGATTGAAGTTGAACCAACGTTGCCGCAGGTTTCATTTTCATTTAGTCCCGTTACGCGTGCTGGAAATGTGGTGTTGACCGTAGAAAAGGTAAGCCATGCGTTTGATGGAAATATTTTGTTCAAAGATATGTCGTGCGTGATTATGCGAGGAAAAAAAGTTGCACTCATTGCGCCGAACGGTATGGGTAAGACAACGTTGTTTAATCTCATTGCAGGTAAGTTGTCGCTTCAACATGGATCTATAACGTTTGGGCATAATGTCACCACCGCATATTTTGAGCAAGATCAAACACGGGTGATGCATAAAGACAACACCGTTTTGTGTGAAGTTCTTGATGCGTGTTCTCGTGTGCCTGAACAGCGCATACGTTCATTTTTGGGATCGTTTTTATTTTCCGGTGATGATGTGCAAAAAAGAATTGGTCAGCTGAGTGGCGGAGAGAAAAATCGCGTGGCAATGGTGAAAGTCCTTTTGCAAAATGCAAATATGCTTCTTCTTGATGAGCCAACTAATCACTTAGATATTTATGCGAAAGAAGTTTTGCAACAGGCCCTTTGCCAGTATAAAGGAACGATCCTCTTTGTGAGTCATGATCATGATTTTGTGCAACGGGTTGCCGACACTATTTTGGAGTTAACTCCGAATGGGTTGCATCTTTATAATGGTGATTATGAATCATATCTCTATCATAAACAGGTAACGCTATCTCGCGAGCAGGAACAAAAAAAGAGTGTTGTGCTGCAAAAAAAGAAAACAGGTCGGGATGCCAATCAGCAACGCCAGTTCAAAAAACAGCTTGGTGCAATTGAGGCATACATCAAAAAACTTGAAACTAAACGGGATACCATGGGAGAGCGGCTTTCGAGTCTGACCTATGGGATGCAAGAGTATGATGCAATATTATTGAAACTCGCGGCAATCGATACGGAGCTTACGCAAAAGAATGATGAGTGGGAGCAAATCATGCATAAATGTATTGCGCAAGAGGAGTAAGTTTGATGTGCCAAAAACTTCCGTACATATCATATTTCTTGCTGTGTCAGTTTGACAAAACAACAAGCTCAGAATATACTTTATGGCATTACTATCTAAAAAATCTTGAACAAATTTTTGAAGGAGGCAATATGCACAAATCATTACTCTTAACAATGGTATTGGTATCGAATGTAGCATTGGGGATGCAAACTGAATTTGTAGGACCAGAAGAGCTTTTAGCGGGATCTCCTGAGATGCCAGTGCCACTGCAGGCTGCAGTGGCGGATTGGTGTGAGGACAATGGGGATTTATGTGGGTTTTTCATCTCCCTGGGGTCTGAAGTTCCTGCAGATTTGGTACCTAGACTGGGACAAAATAAAAGCGGTTCAAATGTAGTCTTGCCACTTGCAGATAATCGTGGCGTAGTGAAAATGGCAGGATTTTCAAATGTTGTACGAGAAGCATTGTCTACCCTTGGACAAGATCCTTATCGTTCTGGTGTGGTAGCAGAATTTGGCGGCTCCGTAGCGATTCTAGAACGCGCGAAAACCATGCGTCGTTTTCAATCAGTAAGTGCACTTGCATATCATCGTTTATTATCGAGAGAGAGTGGTTCTATTTTAAGGGCGCCGGGTACATTTGTATTACATATGGAAGGAAAGCCTGATGGGCTTGATGATAGAAATTATGTGGTTGTGCAAGAAGCATTACCGGAACGAGTTGTTGCTCTGGGAAGCTTGCCAGAGGCGGAACAGAGTACTGTAATAGGAAACATTGACCCTGCTCAATTATATGCTGTTCTTAAAAAAGTTGGACTGTGGAATATGAATCCTGGAAAAGTTTTGGTAGACCTAGAAAATCCTCATCGATTATGGATTACGGATTTAGAGAAACCAAACAATGAAGGGTATGGCGAAGGTGCTAAATGGAAAGTCGCGGTTTTTGGTCATGGAGCGCAAAGTGATGATCCGTCGAAATGGCGCCACAATATTCGTACCGGGCATGGCGAAACGGCAGGTATTTTTTCAGCTGGTTCAGAAAAACATGCTCAATGGATGGCGTTATTAGCAAATGATCCCGATTTGAGAGATTAATTAATACGATCTCATTAAATCAAATAGATGCTTTGTAACTGTGTTTAAAAAGGGAGATTTATGAACAGGAAAGCTATTGAGTTATTATGCTCATGAATCGTTTGCTTATATGCGGTGTGGTATTATGCTGCACTACCCTGTCTTTTGCAAAGGATCGGCCGTCACTTTTAATTGCTGATACAAATGGGCAAAGCGCGTACAATTATCGTAATCTGATACGTATGGCACATGATGCAGGATTTAGGGTTTACTACAAAAATCTATATGACTTGCTAGAACTATCTGATATCAGTCAATACGATGCGATTTTTTTTATGCTGAGTCCCCGTATGATTCAGATGAGTTCAATACACCATCTTTTTAGTCGATTTATGTGCGCGTTACCTCTTAATTATCCTTATTCCATACCAGAACATTGTTGGCATCTCCTGCGAGCTTTTTCCAAACAAAATGATAAAGCGCTTGCAATCATATTGCCCAGCAATATGAACTATTCAGAACCGGTTAAGCAATATGTCATACGGACAATTGACCGATTGGGATGTTTTCAAAATGTATGCCCAAAGACGAAGCAATCTATCTGTGATTTTGTAAACATCATCGCGCGTTCAGATATGACAACGGGATCTTTGTTTGGTACATCGCTTATATCGCCTCAAAACAAAAATCTTGCTGCCAATAGTGATAATTCCACCACCCATAAAAAAACATGTAATTCAAAGACTGGAATCCCTGAATCGTTGACCACGCCAATAAACACCACACGCTATCCGCAACAGGTACAACAAACATTTCCCATAGGGCTTGTTGTTCGAGATGATGTACGGAACGTTACCTTTCTTATAAGTAAATCGTCAGAGTTTACCTTTGCAGATATAGCGGAGCATATATTTAAAAATCCGCTCAACATTGTGGATCGCAATGAGCTATTGCGAGCAGCGCAAGAAACGCTTTCCGTATTTTGTACTGCTCATACGACCAAACAAATACCCAATGAGATTTCGTATCCACACCTTTCTGATATGTTTTCTTTGGCAACACAGCAACAAAAAAAAGAACAGATTGAGGCGAAACAAAAAAGAAGTTGGAATCGATCCCTCTATAGATGGATGAATAATAAAAGCATTTCCTTTGCATGGATGGATCCATATGATTTTTATGCCCACGAAGATGCGCATAACGCCATTCGTCAGTTGGTTCTTGCCAAAGAGCCAGGTATGAATGCCAATAGTTACACCAAACGGGTTGAGTTGCTTGCGTTGACAAGAGGGATTAAGCTCATATACGATGCTCAATTTGATGCATTATGGTTTGAACTTATCCCAGAGTGGTACTTTAGCGTTCATGGCCTGCGCACAGAACAAAAAGAAGAGTACATAGCTCGTATCAAAAGACTCGGTACTACATTGAGAGCTTTTTTTAAAAGACGGAAAAAGAGATTGCCGAAACTGTTTCTTGGTATGAATTTAACGAGCAATTTCAAAACAGGTCCGGTCAGTAACCCGGTTCAAGACGTATATGGCAACTCATATACCAAAATCCCGTCGCCGTTCGATATTACTCATTTTTGGAAACCAGAGCTGCTTGAGGTGTTTGATACGTTCATAGGCACCTTTCAAAAAGAGTTCCCAATCGATGGAATTTGTTTTGATCTTGAAATGTATCATGCGCCTGAGCAAACAGGCATGTATACCGATTTGATGGATTTTTCTGATAAAACTTGGCAAACCTACTGTGCGTATGAATCCGATCCAAAAGCCCATGCCATTACATCAGTCAAAAAACGCATTCGGTATCTACAACGAGAAAAAAAGTTTACGCACTATTTTGCTGTCCTTGAACAAGCAAGCAAAGAGCTTGGTAAAGGGATCAAGAACTATATGCGCAAGAAACACCCAAATCTTCTTTTTTGTGCATACGCTCCGACACTGCCTCACTCTTGGTTTTATCGAGGATTTCTTGCAGGCCTAAGTTCGCAAGCGGAGCCGATACTCCTTGCTACATTCAATACTGATTACATTTCTCATTATGATTGGCTTGCTAAGCATAAAATATACTGTGTACATGGCGGAGCACTGATGCTTGATAAGTTGCAAAGAAAAAAAGATTTTCAGCTCATTCCAAAACTGCAACGGCTTCACAATTTCGTATGGTACAATCGCCCGTCACGCATGATCTACGAATACAACAAAGAGCAACTGGGGTCAGTATGGTGGGGGATCGAAGCGACGCCGTACAATTTAAAAAAGACGATGACCAATATCAAATCGTATCATTGCGCATAACTGAACGTTTGCGAAACAAATGAGCAAATATTTACAAGAGCGCAGCAAATCGATTAAATAAGTATTAGATAGCTGGAAAACATAAGAGGAGAAAAATGAAGCGTAGAATGATAGGTTTTCTTGTTGGTTTTTTATCGATACCGATTCTGTTTTTTTTCTTCTATCAAAGGGTTCGTATCGAACCTGCACCACTACAAATCTATCCCGAAGGGCTTGGAGCTGTACCTTGCGAGGAAATTCTAAAGACAGCACCAGATATGCCAAAACAGCTTCATCAAGAAGTAACGCGCTGGATACAAAACAATAACTCCCTCATATCAAAATTACTCATCATTCCAATACTCAACTCCTCGGACATGTTGAAAGATTTTAAGAAGTCATTATCGGATGAAATAAAAGATATAAACTTGAGTAAGCATAATTATATTTTTGATATTAATTCTGAGATTGCCCCTGCAGTTATAAAAATATCTGGTTTGTCTTCTCGTATTACAAGCATAATAAGCTCACTTGGGCATGATCCACACCACGGTAAGTGGCGTAATCGAAATGATTTGATCTATCAAGCAACTCGAACAACTATTCCGACGCAACAGCACATTGCAGGAGCCGCAACTCAAATGCTGCTTGATAAAATGCAAAGTAATCTTATATCCCCCGTCAATACATATCTGTATCATATTCCAGGTCGACCAGAGACATGCGATGATCGAAATTATCTCATTGTGCAGGAGAAGCTGATTGGTTACAGGCCGTTTTCATCACTTGATGTTGCGCTTAAAAGAAAATTTCTTACTTCAATACCACTTGCAGAGCTCTATCGTGCAATTAAATTTGCGAATTTGTGGGACATTTCAGAGGATAATCTTTGGGTACATGAAGATATGAACAAGGTGGCTTATCCGGATGGTGAGAAGCCAAATAATGAAGGCTATGGCAAAAATGCTCGCTGGAAGGTCGCGATACTTGGACACGATCTTGATAAGCTAAAATACAATATTAGAAACTGGTACGATGGTGGGCATAGAAAATTTGAAGAAATTCTCAAAAAATACTCGCCAGAGCTGATAGATGCGTGGAATGATCTTTATAACAACGATCCTGTGGTGCAGTATAAATAAGCCAGCAATAGCAAGTAGGTCATCTATCAGTTTATTTTAGGAGGGATAATTGAGTATTTAATCTATTGTTATGATTCGCTTCATTGAACGAAGATTAGTAAATATATGGTTTATCGTTTATTGCAAGCGAAAGCATTATACGGCAAATTGTCTGATCAATTCATCCCAACATTACCCACTGAATTTTTTACCCCAACCTTTGCTCAAATCCTTTACTCTAAGTATAAAAAGTGGTATCCTTGACTACGGTTTTACTTTGATTTTATTAAATTTCAAACAATGGATGCGTTATGAAAAAAATAATCTTTTCTCTTCTTTTGATTGCGCCTTTTATGGGCGTACGACCCATGGTTTTGGACAGCTTGTCGCAAGCCCAGAGGGAGGAGGAATATGAGAGGATGGTCCGAGAAGAACAAGCACAAATGGTGCATCTCATAGAACGGGTGGAAGCAGGAGAGGCTGATGCATTAACTTTAAATAGGTTGCCCGGGAATCGTGAGGGTTTATTAAGAATTCAAGTTCTACGTGATTCATGTCAACGTGATTTAAGACTTACAGAACAACTATTGCAAGCAGGTGCAGATTCTAATTTTGATGATGGCCTTGATACACCACTGTGGGGTGCTTGCTCCAAAGAGGCACTAAAGTTGCTTTTAAAGTATCGTGCTGATCCAAAAAAGTGTAAGAGTTCTCTTTTATACAACATATATCAACACTACTGCAGTCGACAAAAAACGAGGCAGCCTGCTAGCATGTCTGATGAGGACTGGCTCAAGGAGGGAATTGAAACTATGAATCTTGCGATCGAAGCAGGGGCTGATATTCATAAGGGGGCTGATATTTATAAGAAGGATCCTTACCATTTATTAGTCATGATAGCTGAGGGAGGAGATTCTGTTGCTAAAAGAGCATTCTTATCGTGGGCGATACGCAATGGTTCTGATCCTAATTTGCCTTTTCGATCAGATAGGGAAGAAGAATCGGTATATGCTTACTTAAGCACTACCGAGCCCTGTAAACATTGGGAGCCATTAATCAGGAAAGAAAGAGGATGGGCTCTCGGTGGGCCGTTATTGCTTGCAATACGTAAAAGCCAACCGGATGATTGTTGTCTGAGTTCTCTTCTTCCTCTAGATATGAGTTGTCTTCCTCTATTTATGAGTCGCCTTCCTGAAGGGATAGTGCCTATCATTGTAAAAATGGTTTTAGGGCATCTGGATCCATTCAGCATCGAACGTCAAGGGTTGAAAACACCATCTGAATGTGGTGCAAACTGAACTCAAATTCGATATCTTTGTTGCGGAACTTGTCTACTAAGTATCCCCTTTGGAAAGCTCTATAACGACCTGACCATCATGCATAGAAAAGGCCAAAGAGAATGACAGCAAGAGAGCCTTGGAATAAACGTTTTTTTCATGATTTAATCATTTTGATGTGTGTTACTATGCTAAATACCACAATCGTCATATGCGCTTTAATGTAGCACTTTGCTCTTTTCAATTTTCATCTGTTGTATTTCGGTGCTGAAAAAGCTTCTGTATCATACCAAAGTGTTCATTTGATAGAGAGAAGTGCGCCGTTACGCGACCATTATCATAAGTGCGTTCTCTGGAACAATAGACCTGCAAGGTTGACTGACCTTCGATTTGCCTGTAGCAGCAAAGTGTACTACCACCTCTCAAGTTTGCGCGATATGTCTCGTATCTATCCCCTAAATGAGAAGTACTAAAACTTTGACTAATCTCCCCTATTTCGCTTTCATTAATAAGTGGGAGCTCCATTTCGGAAAGCTCTATAATGACCTGACCATCATGCATAGAATAAGCAAAGGAGAATGACAGTAAGAGGGCTATGGAGTACAATGTTTTTTTCATGAGATAACTCCTATTGTAAAAACTAATAATCCGGTACAAAGGTATTCCAACCCTTGGATGCCATTTAAGTATCGAATTTTACCAATATGATAAAAAGTATTATGTATGAGCTCATGTGAAAATTATATTTTTTCTTTCCGATTCATTTTTTCTGCTCAGTTTTTAAACCGATCACAATTGGTTGTTCTGGATATTTTCCTGAAATAATATCTGGGAAGTACTCAGGCAAAGGTATAGGAAAAATAACTTCAGGACTTTTTTGAATATTTGCAAGTGAAAACCATCGTAATTCCTTAACGGTCCGTTGCTCATCTTGGGTTGGATTTTGTAAAAAAACTTTATTTTGCTTTGTTTTGACAACAATAAATGATTCTTCAAGTTGAGTTAATATTCTCTTAAGAACCAAATTAATACTGCTGTACCAAACAACCGGGCCAATCTCAATCTCATTTTCTTCAATACCCGATTCCTCATATATTTCTCGTATTGCGGCTTGTTCTACAGATTCTCCCGTTTCAATTTCTCCTCCAATGGTACACCAAAACCGTTTGTTTCTTTTGCCTTCGGGGCTGCTGATATCAAAATCTTCAACACACATAAGTAGTAGTTCATCTTTATCATTAAGAAGAAGTACGCGTACTGCTTTTCTGATTGGAATATGCATGATTATTTTCCTTTGTGGTTAACACAACGCGAATTAGGCATAAGAAAGACTGTGAAAAAATATGAGTCTTAAATTAACGTTGTACTGAGCCCTTCCAATTGACGGCACGGTTATTTTGGAAAATAATCTCAAACTCATCATATGATTCTAGAATTCTTTTTGTTCCATGTGTGAACAGATCTCCCTCACCTACAGATACCTCAGCACGTGTGCCATAATGTTTGTAGTATTTGTATATGGTAAGGCCTGCGACTTCCTCAATTTTTTGTGGTGCACCGAGTTCGATAACAACATCTTGCTTAGTACGGCCAATGAGATTATCTAATGTATGTGACATTTTTCTTTTTGCAATCCGCTCTTGAATAAATGGGCCACAACCCGGAAGAAATAGTGGACAGAGTAACAAGAGTAACAGTTTTATTTTCACGTAAGGTTCCTTTTTTTCAATTGTTTTCGTCTCTCAACTTTTTATACCAATACCACGACACGCCAGCAATGATTACAATCGCTGCTATGTTTGTAAACAGTGCATATGGATACGCATTAAACAGAGCTTGTTGTGCCAATTGCAAAATTATATACATTCCTGTTGCAATCGGAATGATCGAGCGATCGAATCGAGCGGCAACGAAATAGCCAATCACAAATAGGATCGCTAACGTTATGCCTGTGGCGATAAAGAGCGGTATGTTGTATGCGTTCATGAGGCCAGCCCCGATAAATCCTGCGAGTGCAAACAATATTATGCCTACGATTTTGCGTTGCTGCCAGTAATTGGTAATCGTGTCGAATAACGCGAGTAATAATAATAGATTTATCGTTACAGAAAGATATGCAAGGAACTGATCAGATATACCGTTGGTAAATGGAATTATGCTGCCAAGCGGTAGATAATATGCCCATAGTGGACTGAGCGTTGGAAGGAACCATTTGAGTAGGGCCAAACTTCCCGCAACAATTGCTCCGAAACTCAAACCAATCGTCAAAGAACGTGAGGGCGATAACCCGTGATAGATTGTTTTTATCTGCGTTGCAATAACGATCATGGCAGTGAGTGCGGCAGCACGTAAAATAACCATGATTGATTGGATTCCGAATGCCCGAAAGAGTTGCTCAGTAAATGGTTGGCTTGTGTTAAATTGCGCAAGAAGCAATGGCCAGCTATTGATGAGCTCAAAAAGTAAAATCGCACTGAGTATGATAAAGACATTAAACAAAACATAATTTATCTGTATGCGCCATCGTGTGAATGCAAATAAGGCACACAAAAGCAGAAGAATAAATTGAATAAGTACACAGAATACAATGATATTGTTTGAAACAAGTTGTTTGTTTGTGTACGTGCGTTCCCATTGTTCTGGAACGTGAATATATTGATATGTATCTACGATCTCATCACCTGCAATTGTAACGACGATTCGTGCCTCTCCTTTCTCGAGAGGATAGTCGGTTTTGCTTGCATAGGTTATTGTCCAGTCAAGTCGTTCTGGTTGCTTATTCGCAACAGAGGAAACTTCATTCAGTTGTTCTGGTGTATGATTAAACTGCTTTTCAATAACTTCGAGTGCTTTTTGTTGTGCATCTTCTTTTGAGAGTGATTTTCCAGGTGCAGATTCTGGCAGTTTGTGTGCATAGCGATAGAGGTTGCCATCAGAGAGGAAGTAAAAATGATGTTCTTCCGAGCGTTCGGTGATGGTTCCATCCCAGATGACAAATCGGGCAACCCATTGTTGTGTAGTCAGATATTTGCCGAGCAAGGAGCGATACAGTTCTTTGTCTCCTTCTTGCCATATAAAACGATGTTGCATGAAGACATTGGGGAGCATTTCAAGCTGGTTGAGCGGATACACAAGAGGATACCACGTGCGATCGTTGACCTGTTTTTCTTCTAAGGTGAGCGTGGATTTTGAGAGGATGTCTGAACGGGTTGTAGAAAATGAGGGAGAATTTGCGCCAAACGGCGTAAAAACTGACCATGCGACAATTCCCACAATGCCCGCGATAAGAAAAAGATATGACTGCTTTATTGGAACCGCACTCCTTGTGGTTTGTGATGGAGGGGCTTGAGGTTCAACTTTTTTTGTTTCAGAAGCATGCCATGCTTTGTTGTAAAACGATTCGGGTATCGTGAGCCATGCCCCTTTTCGTAATCGTGCGATGAGCACAATAAAAAGTGGTACTGCAGCTACGAGCGCAACTACGAATTTATTGGCCAGTGCATACGGGGCGGTTGAAACAAAGATTGGGAGTGCAAACCAAAACACGTCATAGAGAAAATGCACGATGATAGACATGAGCAAACCAAAGCGTAAATAAATGCCGCCAAATAATGCTGAAATGCCGATGAGTTCTACTAAGCGCGCATAGGCTGGTTGTGTAGGATAGCTTGCATGTGCAGCGCCAAAAACAATTGCTTGTAAAATAAATGCACCGGCGATCCACCAATTGCGCCTGCCAAACCGATTGCCAAGCAATGCTGCGCAGGCAAGTGGTATAGCTCGAAAGAGGCATTCTTCTACAAATCCAGCTTGGAGTGATACGGTAATCGATTGAAACCATGGAAAGTACGTTGCCAAAATATTCGGATTAAAAAGAGCGGATGATGGTATCCACCAGTTGAAAAGGTGTGTCGTTACAAGATAAAAGAGCACACCATATGCAATTGCAATTGGAACAAGGAGGTAGCCTGCAACGGTGTAACCAAGGATGGAATATGAACTTGCAATCGATGGGCGAAAGAGATGCCATAACTGGATCTGATTACCAAATGCTTTTCGCGTTAATCCTTCTGCGCAGATAAAGATTGCGGCGGTAATAAGAGAAAGTATAAGAAAGCTAAAGAGCATCATGATTGCTAATTGACTGATAAAACCGAATGGCGCGATTGCAGTATTATAAGACATCCAAAGGAGTGGCAATGTGTTGGCAGTATTCAAGCTACCCAGTCCCGCTATTCCAACTGCCCACAATAATGGAGTTCGCCAAATAATCCATCGTTTTCTGAATAGGAAAACAAGGCCGACAAAAACGCCACCAAGAATGTAAAGCAGTATTGTGACTAAGCTTGCTGCATAGCTGATTGTTTCATTGGCTGATCGCATCTCTTGGTAGCGACGAGTAAACGCATCGGGAACCTTTACTGAATGGTGCAGGGCTGAAACAGAATCACCGCTTACAACAAGCTTGAGCCGATAAAATCCATCACCGATAGTGATATCATTTCGTTCATATTCAACGGTGTGATCAATTCGTCCGCTTGCTTTTGTTTCTTGTGACGTTTCGATATGTTTATATTTTTCAAAATCAATGTTCCATGGTTCGGAAGAGGCAAATTTCTTTGCGATCTTTTTTGCTTCTGATTTGCTGACATTGTTTCGGGTTATATTTTCCGAAATTTTCTCTTCAAAGCCATATGGTTTGCCATCGGGAGTGAAACGAATAGTAACTTCGTTGTGTTCATAGGGTTTGAATTGTCGCACGTTCCAGGTATATGGCTGATAGAAATTTTGATCCATCATGGCAACGAACGCATCTTTGCCGCCCGCTTCCAGCTCAACAAATGTTTTTACCTGTTCATCCGTTACAAATGATGCGGCATCATACCCATCTTGTGGGCCGAGTTCCAGTTGTGATGTAATCTCTTTTGCCTGTGTAATTGCCTGCGAGCGATTCATCGTAAGATCGAGGTGAATAATTGGAAATGCTTGCGGGAAATAATGATACGCAACGAAGAGTGAACCGAAAGACGTTGCAATAAAGAGGATCCAGAAATATGGTGTTTTGAACAGTTGTTTCATGATGTATCCTTTGTAATGTCTCTAAGCTTTTCCATGCTATTTCTCCGAGTGCCTGTTTGGCAGCGATTACTATTTCTTCGTTTCATAGTATAATGAATACAAAAAAGAGCAAATAATAACGAGAAATTAGGCATTTTATGAAAATTCAAAGTTCGCTTCCGCTTCAACTTATTCTTGTCATAATCGGTGTGTTACTTTTTGGGAATTTAGTTCCCATAAATGCGGTTTCGGTGTGTTATACGTTCAGTGTTTTATTTAAGGAGTTGTTGGGGCTTATACTGCCGTTTATGGTCTTTTTCTTTGTGATAGCCGGTATTCTTTCGTTTCGAAGGAATGCGCCGCTTGTGCTTGCGGTGTTGCTTGGAACGATTTTTTGCTCGAATGCGATCGTGGCATTGGTCAGTTACGGAACGATGTCTCTTTTTTCTCCATTCGTATCGTGTGAGCGGACGGACGCAATTGTTGCAACGGGAGCTCCTATCGAATCGCTTATTCCGTTTTCTATTCCAGTTCCGGTGAGTGCGATACATGCACTGCTTGCTGCAATAGTGTTGGGATTGTTTTTTTCTATTGTGCGCATGCCAATGGTGGATGAGAGTATAAAGCGAGTGAAAGAATGGATAGAAGTGATTCTTAATTATGGATTTATTCCGCTGTTGCCATTTTATGTACTTGGATTTTTACTACAGATTCGCCATGAAGGGTTGCTTGCGTGCTTGATTCAACAATATGGAAGCGCGGTGCTTTTGATTGTTTCGATGCAATTGGCCTATCTTGTGTTTATATACTTTTTTGTGTCTGGGTTTTCTGTATCACGTGCCGTGCGTGCAATCAAAACGGCACTCCCATCATATCTGACCGCGTTCAGTACGATGTCGAGCACGGCGACGGTTCCCGTTTCCATTAAAGCAGCTGAGGAGAATACCGGTACGCTAGGGTTGCCTGCAATGGCAATGCCGATTATGGCGAATGTGCATTTGCTGGGTGATAGTATTGGAACTCCAATTCTTGCAATGGTAACCATGTTGGTATTCCAAGGTATATTGCCTGGACCTGCACAGTATGCGGTATTTGTTTTTTATTTTTGCACGACGATGTTTGCGGTCTCTGGTATTCCGGGCGGTGGTATTTTGGTGATGATCCCCATTTTAGTTTCCCACCTTGGTTTTACGCCACCGATGATCAGTATCATTACAACGCTTTATTTCCTGCTCGATCCGTTTGGGACAGCAGCGAATGTAATGGGCGATGGTGCACTCGTTATATTTGTGCATAAGATTTTGAAGCGCTTGAGGATTGTTGCGTAATTACGACGGAAACAACCTTAACAGCTCGTATACATGGCCAAATCGCTCCGTTTTACATCGACTTGGCTCCATTTTTTGATTCTTGGATACAAAGAGCCGTTTCATGTTAAATTTGGCTGCTTCTCGGGCAAAGAGATTGATTTGGTTAATCGGTTTGATCTGGCCGGTTAAGCTGATTTCACCCAAGATAATAGATTGTTCCGGAAGTGGTTTTTGAAAGTAGCTTGAAAGCAACGCAAGTGCGATACCAAGGTCTACATTGCTCCCCTTGATTTTAAAACCGCCACTAACTTTGAAAAAAATATCATGTGTGCTCAATTTGATGTGGAGATATTTTTCTAAAATTGCGGCAATGAGGACAACTTGTTTGTGATCAATACCGGAAACTACTCGTTGTGGAATTCCCAACTTTGATTCGATTGTGAGGGCTTGCAACTCAAGAAGCAGAGGGCGTGATCCTTCGATGACACTGATCAGTGCAGAACCCGTTTGGTTTGAGATATCTTCCAGCAGATGCGCATTGATATTGGTTACTTGCTGCAGCCCGTGTTCATGCATTTCAAAAAAACCAAGTTCATTGATTGTGCCAAAACGATTTTTCACCGCTCGTAAAATACGCGTGTGCCATCGATCTTCGCCTTGCAAATAAAAGACGCCGTCCACCATATGCTCGAGCATTTTGGGGCCAGCAATGACTCCCTCTTTTGTAATGTGTCCCGTGATGATGACGGTAATATCTTGCTCTTTTGCAAGACGCATTAGTTGAAACGTTGATTCTCTTAATTGGCTAATACTGCCCGGTAAACTTTGTGAGCCAGGAATATAACAGTTTTGGATAGAGTCGATGACCATAATAGATGGTTTTTCTTGTTGGGTTGTTGCGAGAATTGCGGTGAGATCTGCATTGTCAGAAAAGAGAAGATTTTCTTGTGTACAGTGAAGGCGTTCTGCCCGTTGTTTCACCTGATGGATCGATTCTTCGGTAGAAAAATAAAAGACGCGATGTTGCCGGGCGAGCTCGTTACATACTTGCAACAGAAGCGTTGATTTTCCAATGCCGGGATCACCTGTCAAAACAAGGAGTGAGCTTGGCATAATACCACCACCCAATACACGATCCCATTCTTCAATGCCGGTCTGCATACGTGGTTGAGGTTTATGTGTGATGGTGGCACATGAATGCATGGGAATAGCGGCACCATGTTTTGATGTTTGTATGCCGGAATGTGGTGCTTGTATATGTTGTTCTGTCAACGTGTTCCATTCATTGCATCCAGGACAACATCCAAGCCATTTAATGGTTGTATGATTACAGTTTGCGCAGGCGTATTCAGTTTTTATTTTTGGCATTCAGTTATTTTTTGTAGTTGTTGTGTATAGTCTGTTGGTTTATCAATTTCATAACATGCTCTGCAACGTGCAGTATACCGTTCTTCTGCCCCAATGAGAATGAGCGGTTCATTGTATTTTGCCGGTTTGTTGTTGGTGAGGCGTTGTGTATACATTGCCTCATTGCCACAGACGGTACAGATTGCATGAAGCTTGGTTAGTGAATCGGCGATAGCGAGCAATGTTGGCATTGGGCCAAAAGGCACACCACGAAAATCAAGATTATAACCAGCCGCAATAACGCGTGTTCCGTTTTCAACAAGATCGCAAATAGTGGTAATAATATCAGAGTTAAAAAATTGTACTTCATCGATGCCAACAACGGCGTAGTTATTTTTTTCCGTTTGCTCAGTAATAAAAATACCATTGTCTATTGCATGCGCCTGGAGCTTTACTCCGTTATGTGAAGTAACACATTCAATGTTATACCGATTGTCGATAGCATGCTTAAAAATTGCGACATTTTGCTTTGCGATTTGGGCGCGGCGGAGTCTGCGTATGAGTTCTTCAGTTTTACCTGAGAACATTGGTCCACATATTACCTCAAGAGAGCCGGTATGATGAGATTTTTTCATGTTCATTGTACAGTTCCTTTTATTGAGTTATAAGTAGAATAATCGTATTATAGTAATCTCAATGAACGAGATGCGCAAACAAAAAATGATGGATAAAAATGCAACTCAATAAGTATCTTGCACATGCGGGCGTTTGCTCGCGAAGAAATGCGGTCGACTACATAAAAAAGGGATTGGTGAGAGTGAATGGTACTGTCATCAAAGAACCAGGATACATGGTGCAATCCTCTGATCGTGTGACGATGCAGAGAAAGCCTGTCGTATTAGAAAAATCGATCTATGTTCTTATGAATAAACCAAAAGGATACATTACCGCAGTGAGCGATCCAGCGGGTAAACAGACTGTGATTAATTTACTGGGGAAACATGTTGCGCAACGTGTATATCCGGTAGGGCGTCTTGATCAAACAACCACAGGCTTATTATTGCTAACCAATGACGGTGCACTTGCTCAGCGACTTGCACATCCACGCCACGAAGTGCCAAAAGAATATATTGTATTGCTTGATCGTCCCATACATGCGCGTAACATTGCACGTATTGCAAAAGGGGTGCGTCTGCAAGACGGGGTTGTCAAGGTTGATAAGGTTACACCATTCACTGGACCAAAACAGCACGGCGTTCGCATTACATTGCATAGTGGAAAATATCGAGTCGTCAGAAGGTTATTTGAGCAGTTGGGACATCACGTTAATGCACTTGATCGAGTGAAATATGCCGGACTAACCAAACGAGGACTGCCCGTTGGGGGTTGGAGAATGTTAACGAGAAGCGATGTGGCAAAACTGAAAAAGAGAGTTGGTTTGGAGTAGGTATGAGTGAGTGGTATTTGCAGGTGGCACAATCACGTCCATTGAACGGCGAAGCAACATTGGGTGGTGCAAAAAATGCGGTGCTTGTCATTATGGCATCGTTATTGCTTACCAATGGTAAGTCGCGATTGAAACGAGTGCCAGCTTCAAGTGACGTTCTTCACATGATTGCATTGTTAGAGTCCCTTGGAGCAACTGTTTGGTTTGATCGTGAAAACCATATTCTTGAACTGGATACAAGCTCTGTCAATAAATGGCGAGTCAGTCCAGAAATTATGCAGAAAATGCGGGCATCAATTTTAGTGATGGGGCCATTGCTTGCACGATTTGCAAAAGCAGACATTGCGTTGCCTGGTGGTTGTATTATCGGCGCGCGTCCTATTGATTATCATCTTAAAAATTTTTCAAAAATGGGTGTGGTGATCGAGGAGCAGGGATCCTATTTGCGTGTACATGCAAATCCTTTGTTGGCGCGTGAGTTGGTGCTTGATTATCCGAGCGTGGGTGCGACAGAAAATTTGTTGATGGCGGCAGTGTGTGCTGAAGGGATCACAACTATTATCAATGCAGCCCTGGAGCCTGAAGTATTAGATCTCATTGCGGTGCTGCAAAAGATGGGTGCAAAAATTACAATCAATGCTCCCGCGACATTAGAAATTACGGGCGTCACACAGTTGCATGTTATCGATCATGAAATTGTGGTTGATAGATTGCAGGCGGGTGCACTCCTCCTGGCTGCTGCAATTACAGGGGGATCAGTAACTTTGCCGGATGCACGTGCGGATCATCTGGATGTGTTTCTCTTAAAGCTTGGGGAGATGGGCCATATTATTTCGGTTGGACCCGATAAGCGGGGTATTCGTTTTACTGCGACGCAAACTCCACAGGCTGTCTCATTTAAAACGGCACCATATCCCGGATTTCCTACCGATTTGCAAGCGCCGATGATGGCATTGCAAGCGATTGCGCAGGGTAAAAGTACGATCGAAGAGACGGTATTTGAAAATAGACTGCTTCATGTTCGCGAGCTTCAAAAAATGGGTGCGCAAATTGAACTGCATGGCAATCATGCGGTGGTGATGGGAGTAGAGGAGCTTTATGGGGCCCACGTGATTGCAACCGATATTCGAGCATCATGTGCGTTGGTGTTGGCTGGAATGGTTGCAAAGGGGACTACGGTGATGACTGGTGTGCAGCACTGGCTGCGTGGGTATGAGCGATTGGATCAGAGCCTGACGAGACTTGGTGCAAACATTTCACTCAAACAGGGTGACTGGCGCCAAATCAGGACGTATCAGGAAGACGTCCTATCTTCTTCTTTATGAAAAACCATTGAAAACAGTCAGATATTCTTGCTAAGGTTAAAGAAGAAGTAGATATATTTTTTACCATAAGGGGGAGAGTATGAAGAAATGGTTTCTTATTATTGCCACATTGAGTTGCGTAGGGGCAGCAGTGGCGGCAACAGAAAAAAAGGAAGAAAAGAAAACTATATGGGACGGAAGGCCAGCATTTGAAGGTTTTTATATCAAGATGCATGCTCAGTTTGGAAGGTGTGGAGGAGTGACGATAGTCTCGAAAGGCAATGAAATGGTTCGCGTTCTATCACGGAAATTTGCCAAAGCTTACTGGTGGGGTAAACAACTTAAGCCGGGAACAATATTGAGTAAAGGCAACGAAGGATGGGTTGAGGTGCCACCCGGAGGATTTCGTGCCCGATATGATAGACCTGGAAGATCCGCATATTATGGGGTGTACTGTCAAAAGAGAAATGATCGTGGTTTTTGGGAAAATGTACCGTGTTCAAAAGTGGTAGATCTGAAGGATGTACAGCATAACCGTCTCTGTGTTCGTGGGGTATTAGGACCAAATGCGCCCGATAAGCCATTGAACATGGTTGTGCCGAAAAAACCCGTTGCTCCTAAAGAACCTATTGAAAAGGGGGAAGCAAAGCCCTTGAAGGATGAATGGAAGGGAGAACCAAAAGTGGTAGAGAAACAATAACAAGATAGCTTTAAAGAGGAGCCCCTCGTGCAATGCGAGGGGCTCTTTTTATTCGTAGCTGCCGATAAGTTCGGTTAGTTCTTTTGTGATTTTTGCCTGTCGGAGCTTGTTATATTCGAGATTATTTGTTGCAAGGAGTTCTTTGGCATTTCGTGTTGCGCTATCCATCGAAATAAAACGAGCCGCATGTTCTGAAATGAGTGATTGAAAGAGATAATGTTTTATTTTGGATTCAATGTATTGGGGGATCATTGCATCAAGGAGGTCTTGTGGGGTCTGTTCCCACACGAAATCATCTTTGTTTGGCATGTTAATCTCTGGAAACGGTGCAAGTGGAAGCAGGGTGGTACTATGTGGCTTTTGCACAAAAAAGCTTTTAAAGAGATTGCTAAAAATAATAACCGATTTGTAATGCGGATGTGCATGGACCAACGTGTGCGTTATTTCTCGAGCAATCGGTTCCATGCGTTGTGCAGAAAACTTTTCATAGGAATATTTGAATTGGCCGAGTTTCGGATCTTTAAAAAACTCAACTGCCTTTTGGCCGACTGCAGTTATGTCACATTGGGTTGGATCCTGTTCATACATATATTGCGTAAAAACCTTAAGGAGTTGTGTGTTAAAGCTGCCGCACAATCCTTTTTGTGATCCAATAACGATGATGGCTATTTTTTGATTGTTTGCATCCGGATAGATAAGTGGATTGTGCCACGTGGGTGCATAATTTAAGAGCTGATGGAACAGTTTTTCCAGCTCATATCCATATTGATTAATTGGTGCTTGCAAATGCTGCAAGTGTGAATGAGTGGACATCGAAATGAGGCGCATTGCATGGGTGATTTTTTTTATCGTTTCGATTGCTTTGCTTCGTTGCCGTAATTGTATTAATTTAGACATAATGCCTTGCTCCGTGAAAGAAACAATAAATAGGTTTTTTAAATGTACTGAGTATTCTATCTTTTTGCAATTGATCGGGTAGATAAATATATCGAAATTGGTGGATAGTGACATGATTCTTGTAATTGATGGGTATAACCTTTTAAAACATATTGATCCCTATCGTGATGTGAGTGAACATGAACGCACCGTCTTTTTGCATATGCTCAAACGATATGCACGGCGAAAAAAGCATAAGGTGGTGGTTGTGTTTGATGGGGGGCCATATGAGTGGCCACATAAAGGAACAGTTGGTGGTATGCTTGTGATCTATTCAGGAGGCCGAGAAACTGCAGACGACGTGATCATGCATTATATTGACGATCATAAAACGAAAGATCTTTTATTGGTTTCGTCCGATCATGAACTGAACTTATTTGCCTCGAAGCACGAGATTGTTTCTATAGGATCGGATGATTTTTATAGATTAGTTCAAGTTGCGCTTGAAAAATCGGGAATGCAGGATGAGGAGGCATCTGTTACCTTTGATGAAGGAGAGCTTGATCTTGATAAGGTGATGGAGCAGGCAAGTGAGCGTGTCCCGATCAAGCAAGAGGACGTGGAACCAAGCCATGTACGTGAGCCTGCGATCCATCGACCATCCAAAAAAGACCGCATATTATTAAAAAAGTTAAAGAAATTATGAGTAAAGCAGAGAAAATAGAATATACGATTAATGACGTAGCCTCAGTGGCGGCAAAGCTCAAAGAGAGGTTACCTAATTGTAGCGTGATCACGTTTACCGGACCGCTCGGCGCAGGTAAGACGACTCTCATCAAGGAGCTGCTACGCCAGTGTGGAGTCCAAGAGACGGTCACGAGCCCCACCTTTACATATCTGAATTTATACGAGAATCAATCAGGCGAGACGTTTTATCATTTTGACCTATATCGGATCGGGAGCATGTATGAATTTCAGGAGGCAGGCTTTGACGAGTATCTGTATGAGCCGGGAAGCTATGCCTTGATCGAGTGGCCGGAGTATATTCTGCCGTTGCTTTCAAAGCAGGTATGCCACGTGACGATTGGATATCACGATGATCCTGAAAAGCGGGTGATTTCGATTGAGTGTGTGAAATAGAAAAAGGCGCCGATAATTCGACGCCTTCCATCATTTCATATTGAGTGTGAGACTTACTTAAAACTCAAGGATCCCTTCTTCCTGTGCAATTTGCTCTGCCGTACTAATTGGTGATACGCCAGGAACAAGTTTGTACGTGTATTTTGTGACTCTGCCATCTTCGATGACAACGCCAGTGTGATAGTTTTTGCATTCACCGTTCGTTGCCTTTTCCAGCTCTGTGATTTTCTTAAAGTGGGTTGCATCGATAAATATGCAGTTCTTGAACTTATTGAGCTGTGAGATGAACTTATAAGAAAGCTCTTCGCCTTTATCCGGTGATGTTCCCGTGAACGTTTCATCAAGGATGACGAATGCAAATTCATCTGGTTTTAGTGCACGGAGTGTGTCTATAATCTCTTTTGCTCGATTTATCTCTGCCTTAAAGAGTGAAACCCCGGCACCAGTATCATCAGAGATGTTTAAGTAGGTGACAAGTTTTGCAAATGGTGTGAAGCTCATTGATCGAGCTGGAGCGATACCAAATGTTTGTCCAAGCAATGTTGCAAACATCAAACCTTTCATGATGGTTGATTTACCACCTGTGTTTGGACCGGTTAAAATGATATTTCGTTCTTGCCCTGTATTCAATGAAACATCATTTCCGACTACTGCTTTAGAATCAACAAACGGATTCCAGAAATCAGTGGCCTGAAGCATTGGTCTGTCGTTCGGTTCAATGAATTCAACGAAACAAAATTGTGCATTCTCGGTTTTATGTGCTTTGATTTTATTTGCGAGCGCAACGTACACATCAAGTTCGCCGAGCAAGTTCATAGCAGCACTATATTCTTTGCGGACGCTTTCTTTGATCATTTCTCTGTATGCATTAATGATAGTACCAGGAGATGAGAAAATCGATGGTTTTTCTCTCTTGAAAGCGCGGGAACGAAGGAGGTTGTTGAGTTTGTTAAACTCCTTTGATGCCTCGTCATCCTTATACAATTTTTGCGATGTTGTTCGTAGGGTTGGCATCAATGGTGAAATCGTGCTGTTTTTACCGACACGATATATAAGTTCCCGAAGAGCATGTAAATAAGTAGCCATGCCGATGAGCCGTTCCTGCATGTTAAGACGGATATAGGATTGCATTTTTACTTGAGCAATTGCGCTGACGAATATGAGAGGATATTCAATTGTGTATAATGCTGTTCCTCCCCCCCACTTGATAGCTGATTCCAGATCTTCCTGCGTATGAGTTCTTTTATATTTGCGTACACGTTGATAGGTACCTAATCCACCTATAATGGGAGCAACGAGAGAGCCCAGAAATATCGCATCGAGGGCCCTTGTAGTAACAGTGAGCGTTTTTGTGCCCGTAAGGCCAAGCTGAGAATCAACGACCTTCATTCGCTCAGTTTCACTTTCCTGATTTCTGGAATAGAGATCGTATACAAGAGGCTCAACGCGTTTGATAGTTTCGAGTAATCTGCTGCACTCTGCTCTGAGTTCATCATTATTAACGAGTTCTTTAATGATTGATTGTCGTGTGAATAGTTTTTGCATGTTGGTAGTCGGTTCGCTGAGCATTTCTACAAAGCGTTTTGCACCAACAGTCGTTTGAAGTAATTTTTTGCCGTTTGGAGCTGTGGTAACGCGGGTCATGAGATGGTCGGTTGCCCGTTCGGTATCTCCGCGTACCAAAAGCATCTTTTCAACCAGCCTTGCATCGATGACGGTTTCATCTTGTGGGGTGAGTGGCATTTGTTTGAACGCCATTTCACGCTTTTCTCTCTCCCCGAGTTCTCGTAATCCCAATTCCCGTTTTGATTGAAATAATTTCCACATGTCTTTGAGACCCTGTGGGGTAAGAACTTTTTCAGGGGTTAGATCTTTTTCAATTGACGGAAAAGATTGCAAATGAATATTGGCAATCGCATCGGCATACTCCTGCGAATATGCTTGTAGTGCAGGGGTACATACAGTTCCGAATGCTATTAATAGGCCGATTGAAAGCCTGTTTTTACGAATGGATTCCATAGAATTACCTCCAAATTGATTGATTTGATTTGTCTCTAAATTGCTTGTTCCAAGGCTTTTAGTATCTCATATTATTACTTTTGAGTCAAATGGGTAAATCCCGACAAGTGTGCATTTCAGGGCGTTTTGGGTGGTGGAGAGCCCACCACTTCGTTATTTAGAGTTATCCTGCAGTCTGGCAAACAGTGGCATTTTTTTCTGCCTGCTCCTTAGTGGCTTTCTTTCTCAGCTTCTTTAAATCGCGCCTTCCGCTTTGAATAGCAAATATTCCAAGCGGTATTATAGTTGTAATCCAAGGGATAACTCGTTTCTGCGTTCTTTTTATAAACTTCTCACCGAATACGGTGTCTTTCCATTGCGGATACGCCAGCAAACCATAAAAAGTAGAACTAACTTCTATACGAGTGTTTGGAATAGCAACTCCAAAATGTAACAAGGGATCCACTAGGCACAAAAGTCCGCAGCCTATTTTTGTATAGGCCCATACCTTTTTGGCCGTATCGCCGGCCTGCACAGTTACGCTTGTGAGTGCTATTGTCACTGCGAGCACGATAGATAAATGTTTTTTCATGTTATCCTCTTTATACTATTTTGCTATAGGTACTATCAGTTATTGTGTAGTATGGGTTTTTAAATAATTAGCGCGTGTTATGCCGTCGGTATAGCCCGTTAAAAGCATGGTTGGCATTGAAGCAATCAAGCCACTCGTGTTATTTCTATACTCTTGTGCGTATTTTTCATATTGTTCAAAGAAATCTGCAGCAGCCTCAATTTCTTCTTTTGCGCTATATCGAATAGCAAACATATCAGCCTTTTTTTCTTCGCGAGCTTTGAAAAATATATTGCTAGAATACGTTAATAATAGATCTGTAGATGAGCCAACGAATATGCCGAGCAATAATGCTCCCACGCCACCTAATATATTAATGACTGCATATGCTGAGAGAAGTCCTGCGCAAACCGTAATGGCACCAAAAACTCCTGTTAACAATATGCGTTTGTTTGAATAGTTATAAAACACATGTCCTAACTCATGTCTAAAAATAAACTTTTGAGCATTGGGCGAAAGTGCTTTGTTAATCTTGGCGTGTAATACTTTTTTTGCTTCAGGAATGCCTGGGATTACGTGGTTTTCAATAATACCCTTGGCTTTGATAAATTCAGGATCATCCGTAATATTTTTCCAAAGCATTGGATCAATCGCTACCGTATTAAACATAGTCACTGCAATTCCATCATCTGCATAAGCATAACGCAAGCAAACATCTTTGGGCTGTAAACCACATTGTATAATTTCACCATGAAACATTTGCATGTGTTGATCAGATGGTACATGTTTCAACACATCGGCCATATTTTTAGTGGACTTATATGTTACATATGCGATATATGTTCCAATTCCCAAAGAACAAAGCGCTATTCCCAAGAAGCTGAATAATCTATGGGAAAATTGGAGATATAAAATAACTAAGGGCAAGGATAGTTTGCTTATGCCAATTATTTGTTGAAGAATCATAGAACCAATCATAATCATACCCCTAAAAAGAATTATCATGTTATTAAGGAAAAAGTACCATTAATAGGTAGATTTGTCCAGGGTTTGTGCTGGAAGAATAAGGTGTTTTTTAGATTTTGTACACAGGAATGGGTGCAACTGGAGCTGGAAAGGTTAAAGAGGCTCCATAGCCGACTTTCCATCTGCGAGCCCGATTTCATGGCCTTTTAAGGGGGATACAGTTCTCTCCTGCCACATCATCCCCTTGTACGGCTTGTTTTTCATCAATTTAAAGTTGAAATCCCGTTGGAAAAACAATATCATAATGAGACTAATGTGGATTTTTGAAAGTACCGGGCGAGATTCCCGAGTGGCCAAAGGGGACGGACTGTAAATCCGTTGGCTCAGCCTTCGTAGGTTCGAATCCTACTCTCGCCACCATACTTCGCCAAGGCTTCGTATGGCACGCCATTTTTTTAATGGATTAAATTGACATTAATAGAGAATTGAGGCGAAGTATGCCCTTCGAAGCAAGCGGCGTTAGCCGACGCGAAGTAGGGCCAAATGACGGGCAGCCCCTTAAGGGAATTGAAATATGTGCGGGAATAGCTCAATTGGTAGAGCGACAGCCTTCCAAGCTGTAGGTTGCGGGTTCGAGACCCGTTTCCCGCTCCAGCCTACGCCAAGGCTCCGTCGCCAAGAGGGCTATGGCGTCCAGGGGCTACGGCCATGTGCGGCGTAGCTCGAGAGAGCGTAGACGTAAGGCTGGACGGGTGGGCAAAGAAGATGGTTTTAAGGGCTTTCAAAACGATGAAATAGTGTGCTGGCGTAGCTCAGTTGGTAGAGCAGCTGATTTGTAATCAGCAGGTCACGGGTTCAAATCCTGTCGCCAGCTCCAAATTTTCCTGTTTAGTGCGATAATTAGGTGATGAAAAATTTGTTTTTTCTTCTTTTTTTATTTAACCTAGTAGGTATTCGTGGTTCATAAAGTGTAGTGATGCCCACGTAGCTCAGTTGGTAGAGCACTTCCTTGGTAAGGGAGAGGTCACCGGTTCAATCCCGGTCGCGGGCTCCAGAAGCTGAAATAGAGAGAAAAATAAAGATTAAATCAGGTGCTTTTTTACCGAGAGTTTTTATATGGCGAAAAATAAAGTAATTACTCAGTTAGTTTGCACGGAATGCAAAATGCGTAACTATACACAGAAGCTCACGAAAAAAAGAACTATCGGTTCATTGAATATAAAAAAGTTTTGTGCAAAATGCAGAAAGCATCATATGCATAAAGAAACAAAGTAGCAGTTGGAGGCCAGTAGCTCGAATGGTAGAGCGGCAGACTCCAAATCTGCGGGTTGGGGGTTCGAATCCCTCCTGGCCTGCCAGTCTTCGTTGCTAATCCGTATTTGCCAAAGGCTTCGTCGGAAAATAGCTTCGTAGAACAGGAACATGGCTTATGCTGTTGCCAAGGTTTTGGCAGATAGATTTTAAAAAATAAGGTTGTGCGGATTATGACAGTAAAGGGTATAGTACAGTTTTTTCGAGAAGTTCGGCTTGAACTTGCGAAAGTAGATTGGCCAAACTTGCAAGAGTTTGTCGGGTCTACGCTTGTGGTGCTTGTGCTCGTATGTTTTTTTGCTGTGTATTTGGGAATCATAGATTTGGGACTTTCAAAATTAGCGAAATATATATTCACCCTATATGGTGGTTATTAGGCTAGTGGGATATGCTTACATGAAACAGTGGTACGTTGTTCAGGTATATGCTGGTTATGAAGATGCAGTAAGAGCAGATGTGCTCAAGCGAATCGAAGAACGAGGCTTGCAAGAACTTTTCGGCGAGGTTTTAATTCCAGCGGCGAAAATAAAACATTTTTTTGAAGAGGCTGATCAGAAGGATCAACAACTGTTTCCTGGATATCTTATTATTGAAATGGAAATGGTGCCAGAATCGATGCGTACTGTGACTGCAAGTCCGCGTGCGCTGCGTTTTTTGGGGGGTCTTGAGCCGGTTCCTTTATCAAAAAAAGAGATTGAGCGAATAATTTCTCAGATAAAAGGTGAAGTTGAAGTTGTCAAAAAACGAGATGATTTCATTGCGGTTGGCAGTGAAGTCGAAATCAAGGACGGCCCATTTGCAGGATTTGTGGGGGTTGTTGAAAAAGTGGATCATGAAAATGAAAAACTTACGGTGATGGTGAGTATTTTTGGGCGTATGACGCCGGTTGAGTTAGGATTTCATCAAATAGAGCAATAGGGTAACAAATAGGTAGATAGCCATGGCGAAAGAAGTTAAGGCAAAAATCAAACTCCAAATTCCGGGTAGTGGAGCAACTCCAGCCCCTCCGGTTGGTTCTTCTTTAGGACAACACGGAGCAAATATTATGGAGTTTTGCAAGCAGTTTAATGCGAAGACTGCTGACAAAAAAGGTCAGACTATTCCGGTTGAAATTACAGTATATGCAGACCGAAGCTTTGATTTTGTGGTTAAAACGCCGCCGGTTTCTGAATTAATTCGTAAAAAAGCAAATATATCAAAAGGTTCTTCTCGTCCGCATGAGCTGAAGGTTGGAAAACTGAGTTGGAAGGATGTTGAAGAAATTGCACAAATTAAATTTCCAGATCTCAATGCGTTTACTATCGAACAAGCAAAAAAGATTGTTGCTGGTAGCGCACGGAGTATGGGAGTAGATGTTATCGATTGATAGCGGGATATGCATATGGCGAAACATGGAAAAAAATATAAGAACGTAGCAGGACAAATCGAGAGAGGTGAGCGGCTTCCAGTTGATCTAGCACTTGCAAAGATGAAAGAGCTTGCATACGCCAAATTTGATGAGTCGGTTGATGTTGATGTGAACTTAGGAATCGACCCGACAAAAGGTGAGCAAGTCGTGCGTGGCTCTGTTGTATTGCCTCATGGAAGAGGTAAAAAAGTAACGGTCTTGGTGTTTGCAAAGAATGAGTTTGCTGATCAAGCGCAACAGGCAGGAGCTGATTATGTTGGTGCTGAAGATTTGATTGAGAAGATTACTGGTGGTTGGATGGATTTCGATTACGCAGTTGCTACTCCAGATATGATGGGTCTTGTTGGAAAAGTAGCAAGACTATTAGGGCCGCGTGGCTTATTGCCGAACAAAAAACTTGGTACTGTGACAACCGATGTTGCAAAGGTTGTGGGCGATTTGAAAAAAGGGCAAGCCTTTTTTAGAAATGATAAAGCAGGCATTATACATTTCTCAATCGGGAGACTTTCTTTCGATGCGGTAGCGCTGAAAGAGAATTTGCTTGCATTTTTGAAAGCGTTGCAGTCGGTTAAGCCGCCGACGGCAAAAGGTAAATATATTAAAAAAATATCTCTTTCATCCACTATGGGAGTCGGCATGCCTGTTGGCTCAGAAGAGCTATTACGAGCATAGGTGAAGGGAGCACATGAATCGTCAGCAAAAAGAGTTAGTTGTACAGTTGTTTCGTGAGAACTTCACAAACAGTCCGGCATCATTTGTAGTTGGCTATAGAGGGATGACGGTTAGCCAGATGCAGGATTTGCGGACTAAGTTGCGTGAAAGTGGTGGCTTGCTTAGAGTTACCAAAGCTCGTCTTATGAAACGAGCGCTAGAGAATGTAGAGGATGGACAAGCATTAATACCTCATATGCATGATCAAATTGGGGTTGTTTTTGTTTTGGATGAGCCAACAGCTGTTGCGAAAGTGTTGAGTGAGTTCTCGAAAGAGAATAAAGCGCTCTCGTTGGTTGTTGGGAGGCTCGATAGGGATATTCTCGATAGTGATGGGATTGTTCGTATTGCGTCGCTACCGTCAAAGCAGCAGCTTTTGGGCATTCTGTGTGGAACGCTCAATGCGCCAATACATTGTTTGGCATTTGTGCTGAGCATGCAAATTGGGCAGCTTCTATTGGTGTTGAAGCAGGTAGCGCAGAAGAAGAAGTAATTATTGTGATGTTTATACAGTAACGTTTAACGTTCTGGGGATTATTATGGCTACAAAGTCATACGACAAAATGCTCGATGAAATTGGAAACATGTCAGTTATCGAATTGGCTGATTTGGTAAAAGCTATCGAGGAAAAGTTTGGTGTTTCTGCAGCAATGCCTGCAGCAGCAGCGGCAGCGCCAGCAGCCGAAGTGGCACCAGCAGCTGAAGAAAAATCAGTATACAGAGTAACCTTGAAAGAAGGTGGTGCTGAAAAGATCAAAACGATCAAAGCATTGCGTCAGGTGGTTATGGGTTTGAGTTTGTCTGATGCGAAAAAGGCAGTTGAAGAAGCTCCAACTGTATTGGTTGAATCATCACCAAAAGAAGACGCTGAAAAAATAAAGAAAGAGCTTGAAGCAATAGGGGCAAAGGTGGAGCTTGCATAATATATGCATGCTTCGATTATAACTGGAGGATCGTGTGGCCTGTATAAGGTTGGCTATATGATTAGGACATAACGAGGAGCGACTTAATGTCAAACTTCCGTAGAGTTAAGGGTACTATTCGGAAATCATTTAGTAAAATTCAGGACATTGTTCCTGTGCCTAATTTGATTGAGATTCAATCTGCATCGTTTAATGACTTTGTGCAACTTGATTATTTGCCTGAAGAGCGTGAGCATGTTGGTCTTGAAAAGGTATTACGAGACATCTTTCCTGTTGAGCATGATTCCGACTTGTCGTTGGAGTATGTGAGCTATGAGATAGGAAATTGGGCGTGTACGTGCGGAAAAGTGACTGGCATTGAGAATCGCTACAAATGGTCTTGCTCATCATGTGGCAAGGCTGGCTGTTCTCGACTTGAGAATGGGAATGTTTGTCCGTCCTGCAAAAAGAAATCAGCAAGATACATCCCATGCACCAACTGTCTTGCGCGTGTTGGTTTACGATTGAATATGACTGTTGATGAGTGTCGTTCACGCGGGCAAACGTTTGCGTTGCCGCTGAAGATTAAGATTCAACTTGCAAGTTGGGATGTTGATCCATCCGGTGCAAAGGTTATTCGAGACATTAAAGAACAAAATATTTTCTTTTCTGATCTTCCAATTATGACTGATGTATATGAAGAGGGTGGACGGTTTAAAGCTGGTAATTTAGGGACATTTCTTATCAATGGCGTGGATCGCGTTATTGTAAGTCAGCTGCATCGTTCTCCGGGAGTTGTTTTTTCGCAAAGTAAAAAAGTAAAAGATTATAGGGATCGTCCATACTACTTGGCACGCATTATTCCAATGCGTGGTTCATGGATTGATTTTGAGTTTGACAGTAATGATCTTTTATATGTTCGAATCGATAAAAAGAAGAAATTTTTTGTTACGACATTTTTACAGGCATTGGGATATAGTCGTGACGAAATTCTTTCTCTTTTCTATTCATTCGATGAGATTGTGAGTGCGAATGGAAAGTTTTCTCGTGAAATCAGCGATAAAATTATTGGTCAGCGTATTGAGAAAGGAATGTTGCCTGAAAAACATGAAAAAGCTTTTGTCGGAAGGCGTATTACTAAAGATATTATTGTAAAGCTGAAAAAGCTTGGCATTAAAAAACTTGTGCTTAAGACAAATGCCCTCTTGAATCGTGTTGCGGCAAAGAACATTGTTGATCTTGATACAGGAGAAATTATAGTTGAGCAAGGTGATGCAATTACGGAAATATCTTTGGAAACGTTGTGTCGGTTCAAAAAGATATCATTCGAGCTTATTCAATCCTCAGGATATGTTTTTCAGCCAACAATAGGATTGACGCTTTCTCAAAGTAAGTGTGAATCCGAAGAAGAAGCGCTCAAAGAGTTGCATGCGAAAGTTTGGCCCGGTGATAGCGCGTCGTTAAAGGATATTAAAGAGCGTCTGGAAAATTTGTTATTCAATCCACGTTTTTATGATCTTACTCGTGTGGGGCGTATTAGAAGTAACAATAAGTTGCGACTTAATATTCCTATAGATAAGTTGGCACTTACAAAAGAAGATATTATTGCGACGGTCAAATATTTGGTTAACCTTCGTGAGCGGGGTGAGGGAGAGCTTGACGATATTGATCACCTTGGCAATAGGCGCGTACGTTTGGTTGGTGAACTTTTAAATAACCAAATGTATGTAGGATTTATGCGCATTGAGCGTATTATTCGTGAACGATTCCGCATGCAAGAAGCACATAGCGGTTTGATGCCACAAGATTTTTTAAATGTAAAACCACTCAGTGCTGTTTTGCGGGAATTTTTTGGTTTGGGACAATTGTCACAGTTTATGGATCAAACCAATCCGCTTGCAGAACTTGCGCATAAGCGGCGTCTTTCTGCATTGGGGCCGGGTGGTGTGTTGAAGGATCGTGCAACGTTTGAAGTACGTGATGTGCATACATCTCACTATGGTCGTATCTGTCCTATTGAAACCCCTGAAGGTCAAACAGTTGGTTTGATTTCTTCTTTGGCAACCTATGCGATGGTGAACGATCTTGGATTTATCGAAACGGCGTATCGCCCTGTTACGAAGGGCAAGATACAAGATGCTGTTGTATTCCTTGATGCATTCCAAGAAGGTGAAAATTATATTGCGCCTGCTGATGCAGTTAAACCTGGATCACATGTGTTGGAAAGCGATATAATTACAGCTCGCCATGAAGGTAACTATATCTCTGTAGGTGCAGATCGAATTAATTATATCGATTTGTCTCCAAAGCAATTGGTGTCTGTATCGGCAGCTCTTATTCCATTTCTTGAACATGATGATGCGGTTCGTGCATTGATGGGTTCTAATATGCAGCGCCAAGCAGTTCCTCTGATAAAAACAGAGGCTCCGATTGTTGGAACCGGTATGGAAAAAGAGATCGTAAAGGGTTCAGGTGTTGTGCTTTCTGCTCGACGTGACGGTGTTGTGAAATATGTGTCTTCAGAGAAAATTATCGTGCAATCAAACGAAGATCTTTTTGCTGATGATGAAGAGTGGATTGCACAGGGAATCGATACATATAATCTGAAAAAATTTGTACGTTCAAGTTACAGTACGTGGATGCATCATACGCCAATCGTACAGCCTGGCGATACGGTAAAGAAGGGTGATTTGCTGACGAATGGTCAGGCGATAGAGCATGGTGAACTTGCATTGGGAACCAATCTGCTTGTTGCGTTTATGCCGTGGCTTGGATACAACTTTGAAGATGCTATTGTTTTGAGCAAAAAACTTGTTTCCGAAGATTTGCTGACATCGGTTCATATAGAAGAGTATGATGTTGAGGCGCGTGATACGAAGTTGGGGCCAGAAGAAATTACTCGCGATATTTCTAACGTAAGTGAAGTGGCACTCGAGTGTCTTGATGACGATGGGATTGTTCGAGTGGGGACTCGTGTAAAGGCGGGCGATATTTTGGTTGGGAAGGTTACGCTCAAGGGTGATATCCAATATTCTCCAGAAGAAAAATTGTTGCGTGCTATTTTTGGTGAAAAATCTCGAGAGGTTCGTGATACGTCACTTCGCGTTTCTCCTGGCATCGAGGGTACCGTTGTTGATGTGAAGATTTTTTCACGCAGTGGTGTCAGAAAAGATAAGCGGTACAAAGAAGAAGTGACTAAAGAAATTGATAAGCTCGAACGAGATCATTCACATCATGTTGAGTTGCTTGAAAATATGCTTGCTCAGAAGGTGTGTACTGCATTGCATGGTAAACAAGCAGCTGTTGGACTGGCAAAACGCCTATTTCAAGGAAGCACCTTTAAAAAGGCGCAGCTTGTAGATCATTCATTACAAGAACTCTTTGCCTTAAAAGCAAAAGAAAAATCGGTAATGGATTATATTAAGCAGCTCAAGAGTTCGTATGAAAATCAGCTCCGTATTTTAGATGGTTTGAAAGAGGAACGTATCAATAAATTGAAGAAGGGTGATCCGCTTCAGTCCGGTGTTATCAAGGTTGTAAAAGTATATATTGCAATGAAACGTGCAATATCGGTTGGAGATAAAGTTGCCGGTCGTCACGGAAATAAAGGTGTTGTATCCATAATTGTTCCGAGAGAGGATATGCCGTATTTAGATGATGGTACTACTATTGATATTGTTTTGAATCCACTTGGCGTGCCGTCACGTATGAATGTGGGTCAGATTTTAGAAACGGCACTTGGTTTGGTTGGTTCAAAAATGGGAGAACAGTTGCAGTCTCTCTTTGAAACCAAGGGATACGCTGAGTTGAAAAAATATTTGGCATATTGCTATGGATCAAAAATGATCAAGCAGTATGAAGATGATTATGGGCAAGAAGGAGTCATGGAGCTCGCAAAACGTTGTGCAAAGCACGGTGTATATTTTAAAACACCAGTGTTTGATGGGGCTCAGTTTGATGCGGATATTAAACCTTTAATGAAAGATTTGGGTTTGCCAGAGACAGGTGCCTTTGCAGTGCGTGATGGACGTACCGGTGAAACATTTGATCAGCCAGTTACGGTTGGTACCATTTATATTATGAAACTTAATCATATGGTTGACGATAAGTTGCATGCTCGTTCTGTTGGGCCATACTCATTGGTAACTCAGCAGCCATTAGGAGGTAAGGCGCAACAGGGAGGTCAAAGACTTGGTGAAATGGAAGTGTGGGCACTTGAAGCGTATGGCGCGGCATATACATTACAAGAAATGTTAACGTATAAGTCTGATGATGTCAGTGGAAGACATCGTGCGTATGGAGCTATTATTCGTGGTGAAGATGTGCCAGATCCTGGAGTTCCAGAATCATTTAATGTGCTCATCAAGGAACTGCAAAGTTTAGGGTTGCAAATTGATCTTTTGAAAGTGGGTAAGGAGAATGTTGATGAGTAATCGCATATTAGAACGATTTAAAGAGTACGTGAGCGTTACTCGTTTCAATGCAGTTAAGATTAGTCTCGCTTCGCCTGAGAAAATTAGTATGTTGTCATATGGTGAAGTGAAAAAAATTGAAACGATCAACTATCGTACACTGAAGCCAGAACGGGATGGTCTGTTTTGTGCGCGCATTTTTGGTCCTGTGAAGGATTGGGAATGTAATTGTGGAAAATATAAGCGCATGAAACATCGTGGTGTTACGTGTGAAAAATGTGGTGTTGAAGTTATTCAATCCCGAGTGCGTCGTGAGCGTATGGGGCACGTTTCTCTTGTTGCTCCGGTATGCCACATTTGGTTTTTAAAAGGTATTCCGAGTTACTTGGGCTTGGTAATGGAGATGGTTGTTAAGGATCTTGAGCGTGTGATTTACTTTGATTCCTACATGGTAGTCAAACAAGGGAAATCACCGTATCCGATCAAAACGCTGTTGAGTACCACTGAGTACAACAATTACCTTGAAGCACATTCGGAAGATACAGAGTTTTTTGCTGAAACCGGAGCGGAAGCGGTTCGTTTAGTTCTGAGTGGAATTGATCTTAATTTTGAAATAGCCAAACTGCGTCAGGATTATTCCAAAACAGCATCAGTTGCGGCTCGTCATAAAATTATGCGTAGAGTTAAAGCTCTTTCAGGTTTTTTACACGCTAACTTGAAACCTGAATGGATGGTAATGACCATACTTCCGGTTCTGCCTCCAGATTTGCGTCCGTTGGTTCCGCTCGAAGGTGGGCGTTTTGCAAGTTCTGATTTGAACGAGTTGTATCGTCGAGTATTGAATCGAAACATACGATTGCAACGTCTTATGGATATTGAAGCTCCAGAAGTGATCATCAAAAATGAAAAGCGTATGTTGCAGGAATCGGTAGATGCTTTGATTGATAATGGACGTCGTGGGCAGCCTGTCCGTGGCTCCAATCGCCGTCCGCTCAAATCATTGAGCGAGATGTTGCGTGGTAAGCAAGGTAGATTCCGACAAAACTTATTGGGACGACGAGTTGATTATTCTGGTCGTTCTGTGATTGTAGTTGATCCTGAGCTCCGTATGGATCAGTGCGGTATTCCAAAGATGATGGCACTTGAGCTGTTCCGTCCGTATGTATATGCAGGATTGATGTCATGGGAAATTGCACCGAATATGCGAGTTGCCCGTCGAATGGTTGAGGAGCTTATTCCAGAAATATGGGATGTGCTTGAGTCGGTTGTAAAAGATAGGCCTGTACTTTTAAACCGTGCGCCAACATTGCACCGTTTGGGGATACAAGCATTTTTCCCTATCTTGGTTGATGGCAAGGCTATTAAAATTCATCCACTTGTCTGTAGTGCATTTAATGCTGACTTTGATGGTGACCAGATGGCCGTTCACTTACCATTAAATGAACGAGCACAAGAAGAAAGCAAGCGGCTTATTCTTTCTACAAAGAATATACTATCTCCTTCTAATGGGCGTCCCGTTACGGTGCCACAACAAGATATGGTACTTGGACTGCATTACATGACAAAACTTCGTTCAAATCAAAAGGGTGAAGGAATAGTGTTCTCCTGTAGCCGTGAAGTGTCACTCGCATTTCATTTGAAACAGGTCATGCTGCATACCATGATCAAATACCGTTTAGATTCCGGGGAGTTGGTTGATACAACGGTTGGTCGCGTTCTGATTTACGAACGATTACCAAAGGGAAGTGATTTTACGTGGGTCAATAAGGTGCTTAAAAAATCTGATGTACGAAACTTTATCGAACAGATTTATTATCGCTTTGGTGCACCGGCAACGGTTGAGTGTTTGGACAAAATTAAAAAACTCGGTTTTTATTATGCAACGGTGAGTGGGATTTCATTCTCCCTTTCCAATTTGATGATTCCTGAGCGGAAAGATTCGATTGTGCAAAAAGCGGAAAAAGAGGTTGTCAAAGCTGAAAAGATGTATATGGACGGTGCCATTACTGATGGTGAGCGTCACAATAAGATTATCAGTATTTGGGGACATGCAACTGCAGCGGTTGCGTCGGAAATGTATCGTGACCTTGAGGAAGAGGATAAGGGCGCATTTAATAATACCGATAAAAAATTCAAACCGTTTAATCCTATTTTTATGATGTTGGAATCTGGTGCACGTGGGTCGAAAGATCAAATCAAACAGCTCGCTGGTATGCGGGGTATGATGGCAAAGCCGACAGGTGAAATTATTGAGACACCCGTTAAGAGTAACTTCAAAGAAGGGTTGCGCGTATTTGAATATTTTATTTCAACGCACGGTGCTCGAAAAGGTCAGGCTGATACGGCATTGAAAACGGCAAACTCAGGATATTTAACCCGTCGATTGGTTGACGTCGCACAGGATGTTGTTGTCACGATGGATGATTGTAAAACGCTTGGCTATGTAGAGATAGATGATCTGAAACAAGCTGGTGATGTAATTCATCCTTTGGCGCAACGAACATTTGGGCGAATTTTGGCAGCCGATGTGAAAGATGCGGTGACTGGCAAGTTGCTGTTCAAACAAGGTGATTCGATTAGCCGTTCTGATGTAATAAAACTTGATAATGCTGCTATTGCGAAAGTGCTGGTTCGTTCAGTTCTGACGTGTCAGGCAAAGCGTGGCGTGTGTGCAAAATGTTATGGCTATGATTTATCAAAAGATGCGCTTGTCGACTTGGGAGTTACCGTCGGTATTATTGCAGCGCAGTCAATTGGTGAGCCAGGTACACAGCTTACGATGAGAACGTTCCATATGGGTGGTATTGCGAGTGTATTAGCAGACCAACCATATGTTGATGCAAAGCAGGACGGTGTTGTTGAACTGCAAAACATTAGAACCGTTGCAAATCGCCATGGGCATGACGTTGTGTTAAGCCGTCGAGCAAAATTGATTGTGAGTTCCCCTGGGGGGCGCGAACTGCAAACACATGATCTTGAGTATGGTTCAGTCCTACTCGTTCATAATAAACAGGTGGTGAAAAAAGGTACTCGTTTGGTAGAGTTTGACCCTCACAGCAAAGTATTGATTTCAGAAAAAGGCGGTATTATTAAGTTTGTTGATCTGATCGAAAATATAACTCTACAAGAGCGTTTTGACGATGCAACAGGAATGTCGAACTATTTGATTACTGAATCACGAAGTGAAAAGTATCAGCCGGCATTGGTGATTTTGGATAATGCGGGTGAAGAGATCGCACAGTACTTCCTTCCAACAGGATCGATTCTGAATGTTACAAATAATCAGAATATTTCTGCCGGAGATATTTTAGTTAAAATGCCTCGTGAGGCTTCAAAAACAAAAGATATAGCTGGTGGGTTGCCACGAATTGCAGAGTTATTTGAAGCTCGTATGCCAAAAGATCCTGCTATCATTTCTGATATTGATGGTGAAGTAGTTATTGGAGGGCTCCATCGTGGTTTGCGTAAAATTACTGTTGTTTCTGGATCGGAGTCTTATGATTACTTTGTACCACGTGGTAAGCAGTTGAATGTGGTGAATGCTGAACATGTACGTGCTGGTGATCAGTTAACGATTGGTGCGCCCGTATTACATGACATGCTCCGTATTTTGGGTCCAGATGTTGTGCAAAGATATTTGGTTGAACAGATACAACAAATTTATCGTTTGACCGGTGTTGATATTCACGATCGTCACATTGAGTTGATTGTAAAACAGATGATGCGCAAAGTTCGTATTGTCGATTCTGGAGACAGTGATTTTCTCATCGGAGATCGTGTGGATCGTATTCACTTTGCATCTGTGAATGCAATACTTCAGGCCGAGGGTAAGAAAGTTGCGGTTGCAAAACCGGTACTGCTTGGCATTACGCAATCATCATTGGGTACAGAGAGCTTTATTTCGGCAGCATCTTTCCAAGAAACAACACGTATCTTGGCAGAAGCAGCACTTTCTGGCCAAGTGGATCATTTGTATGGCTTAAAAGAAAACGTCATTGTTGGAAAACTGATTCCTGCAGGGACTGGCACGAAAGCGTTTAGAAAAAAATACCTTGGTGACGATATTTCTGAGCTTGAAAAGCAGGCGCAGAAGGAGGAGTTATCAGGGCCTGACATAGGCGCGTAGCTCAGTGGTAGAGCGCTGCTTTGACGTAGCAGAGGCCAGCGGTTCAATCCCGCTCGTGCCTACCAGAACATTGATAAGGAAGGTATAGAGAATTGTATTTTGTTCAATATATAGCAAGAGGTTACTATTGTGGCATTGCATAACGAGGAAAAGACGGCAATTATTCGTGATTTTGGTATGAACCCTCAAGACACCGGTTCTACTGAGGTGCAGATTGCGCTTTTAACCAGTGATATTAAAAAGCTCACGGAGCATTGCAGAGAAAATAGAAAAGATTTTAGTTCACAGCGTGGTTTGGTCCACAAGGTGTGTCAGCGTAAAAAGTTGTTACGGTACCTGGGTCGAATCGATGCTGGAAAATACAAGCAACTGATTAGTAAATTAGGTCTTAGAAAATAATAATATACGATAACGTGTCATATGACACACAGCTAATAATAGGTAAAAATGGTAAAAACATTTCGTTTACAAGATTTTAATTATGAAGTAGAACTAGGGAATTTTGCTCAACAAGCGGATGGTTCCGTCTGGTTCAAATATGGTGGTACGGTTGTGTTGGCAACAGCGGTATCTGCACCGTCAAAAGAGTTTCTCGGATTCTTTCCGCTTACGGTTGAATATCGTGAGCAGTTTGCAGCCGCAGGTAAAATTCCTGGTGGCTATTATAAGCGCGAGGGGAGACCAACTGAGAACGAAATGCTAACGGCTCGTTTGATTGACCGTTCATTGCGTCCGTTGTTTCCGGCAGATTATTTTGATCAAGTGCAGGTTATTATCACGGTATATTCCGTAGATAAAGAGCATGCACCTCATACGATTGCGCTTATTGCAAGTTCATTAGCACTTTCAATTTCCAAAATTCCATTTTTGGGACCGATTGGTGCAGTTGAGGCAATACGTCTTGGTGGTTCATGGAAAATTAATCCTACGTATCCTGAAACATTGGAAGCGGATGCTCGCCTTGTGATTGCCGGTACTGAAGAAGGTATTGCAATGGTGGAAGGTGCTGCGAATGAGTTATCCGAGACAGATTTTGTTGATGTTCTTTTTAAAGGGCATGAAGAAATTAAAAAAGTGGTTGCATGGCAGAAAACTATACAGGATGAAGTTGGCGTTGCAAAAGAAGATCCAGCATTAGTGTATGATTTTGATGCATGGCGCCAGCGTGCAGATGTGTACTTGACTGATGAAAAAACGCAAAGCATTTGCTTGGAAGATAAGATGGCTCGAGACGTGCAGCTCAAAGCGTTGCGTGAAGGATTCCTAGAAGAAAATAGATCGTTGCTCGAAGAGTCAGAGACACCGCAATCGGTGGCAAGCTACATGTTTGACACGGTGCTTAATACAAAAATGACTTCGATGATTTTTAAAAGAAATAAGCGTATTGATGATCGCGACTTTGATCAGATTCGTCCGATTTCTGTTGAAGTTGGATTGTTACCCTTTACGCACGGGTCAGCAATGTTTAAGCGTGGACGTACGCAAGCATTGGTGACGGTGACGTTGGGAAGCGGAGATGATGAACAACGTTCTGAAACGTTGATGGGCGAAGAAGGTGCACGTGACGGATCATTCATGCTCCATTATAACTTCCCACCATTCTCTGTTGGTGAGGCACGATTTTTGCGTGGTCCCGGCAGACGTGAAATTGGTCATGGCAGCTTAGCAGCTTCAGCATTCAAATATGTTCGCCCTACTAAAGAAGAGTTCCCTTATACGATTCGTATCGTGTCCGATATTTTGGAATCAAATGGTTCTTCTTCTATGGCTACAACATGTGGTGCAACGATGGCGCTGATGCAAGGAGGGGTACCAATTACCAAAATGGTAGGCGGTATTGCTATGGGACTCTTGAAACAAGATAGTGAAATTCGAGTGCTTTCAGATATTACAGGATTTGAAGATGCATTTGGATTGATGGATTTCAAGGTTGCCGGTACTGATGATGGTATTACTGCCATTCAGATGGATATTAAGCATAAGGGCGGTTTGACGCGAGATGTTTTTGAAAAATCCTTGGAACAAGCGCGTCTAGGGCGGATTCATATCTTGAACAAAATGCGTGAAGTGATGTCTAAACCAAATCCAAAACTTTCCGATTTGGTTCCACAAGTAACAACATTCAAAATTAATACGGATAAAATTGGTGCGGTAATTGGATCGGGTGGTAAAACAATCCGTGAAATTATTGCGACAACTGATACCAGTATTGATATTGAGCCAGACGGCTTAGTGAAAGTGTTTGGTGGTGTTGATGCGAAAACTGATGTTGCGATCCGATGGATCAAAACGTTGGTTGGTCAGATTCCAAAAGGGGATATATTCGAAGGAACTATTCGTCGGATTGCTGATTTTGGTCTTTTTGTAGAACTGGTTCCTGGAGTGCAGGGATTGGTTCACATCTCAAATATTCCGCGTAGCAAGCAGCGTGATTTTGCTCGTGAATATAAGACTGATGATGTGGTGACTGTGGAAGTGTTGGATTACGATGACGTGACTGGAAGAATTAGTCTTCGCGTCGTAGATAATAAACCGCAACAATAGCGTATTTGCAGATGAAGCGACATGATAAACGTCGGGCTGATCAACTTCGTCCGCTTAAAGTAACGTATAATATTTTTGAGTATGCAGCTGGTTCTGTCTTGTTTGAACAAGGCAGAACGAAACTGCTCTGTGCTGTTTCTTTGCAACCATCAGTTCCGCCGTTTTTACGCAATAAGGGTGTGAGCTGGTTGATGGCGGAGTATGCATTATTGCCAGCATCAACAAAAGTTCGTACGAATCGAGAAGCGTCGGTTATGCGTCGTTCTGGTAGATCAATTGAGATTTCGCGATTGATTAGCCGATCACTTCGAACTGTAATTGATAATACGGTTTTAGGTGAGCAGACAATTTTTGTTGATTGTGATGTATTGCAAGCAGATGGGTGTACGCGTACTGTTTCCATATCGGCTGCGCATGTGGCACTCTCCATGGCGCAAGAGCGATGGCTAGCTCATGGAACGATTAAGCAACCGTTTTTGAAAGAAGGCATTGCAGCGGTGGCCGTTGGCATGCTGTTGGATAAAACGTTGGTATTGGATCCAGATTATCACGAGGATAGTACGAGCATTGCTGATCTCAATATTGTTATGACCTATTCGGGTAAGTTGATTGAGATGCAAGGTGGTGCGGAACAAGAGCCAATCGATTGGGAATGTATGGGTGAGATTGCTTCTTTAGCACGGGGTGGCATTGAAACAATTGCTTCCTTTGTTGAGAAACATGCACCGCCGAAACCGATAAAAAAACCGGAAGCAAAAGTTCCTCTGTTTAGTTTACAAAATCGTCAATCGCATAGCTCTTCTGAGTAATGATGGAATTGCACAAATTTCTTTCTGATGATCTGCTCAAAAAACAGGTAGAATCTTCGTCAGTGATCTGTTTGCGCGGGGATACATACCCGCTTCTTTTTTGTCGACAGCTTGTTTCACATCTGAGCCGTATTCATGGCAACGATCTTATTGCGTGCTACATGAACAGTGAGAAACCTGCCGAAACGATGGCTTCCTTGCAGACAACATTTTTGGGCAATCAATCGTGGTATTGGTTATCATCTGATGAAGGGCTTTCAAAGAAACTAGATGAGGCGTGGCAGAGTTATTTTGAGCAGTACAGTGGCCCGAATAAGCTGTTTTTTTTTATGACAAAAAATATAAAAAGAGTTCCCCGTTCATGGTGCGTTGTCGATGTGCCAACAGTAGCAGATAAAAAGTTGTTTGCGCGTATTGGTGAACTGGCCGGAGTAAAGCAATCGGCATTTGCTGAGTATCTTTACACGCATCACAATGCGATTCCATTAGATACGGCGGTATTGCTGCTTTCATATGGGAGCGTGCTTGGAAAAAATTGGAAGGGGTTTGCTTCTAAGTGGTTGCATGAATTCTTGGTACCAGAAACATCGCTCTTTTCTCTCGGGCAGGCATTTTTTGCAAAACGCCCAAAGGAATTTTTTAAACTGTGGAAACAGATTGCGCATACATATGGCCCACAGTTTTGGATTGCATTTTGGTCTGAGCAGATATGGCAGGCGTATGCGTATATCCGATTACAAAAAGCGGGCCGTGGTATGGAAGCGAAAAAGATCTCCTATCGATTGCCGTTCTCATTCAAAAATAGAGACTGGCGGAAACAGTCATTGGCTGAGCTCCAGCAAGCCCATCAACTTATCTATGAGATTGATTTTCATATGAAGAATGGCGGCAGCGATCTATCGCTTGAGCTGTTTTATGCGAGATTTTTCCAGGTTGGTTTGTAGCGGTATTGACTTTCTATCAGTAGATCAATACCATGTTCACCATTAAACATTACTACATCTCAACAAAGGATATTTAATGTCATATACAGTTACAGTTATACGAATACAATTAAAAAAACTTGTGCAAAAAATTGCCGTAAAGGAAAAAAAGATCGAAGAATTGTTGGCAACTTATCCACGTAGTTTGGATGAGTTGCGTGAATTTTGTAGGTGGCCGGAAATCGAAGAAGAATTGCTCGCTTTACTTACAAAGCAATATTTTCTAAGAAAAGGTATCCATGCTATCTTATAAAAAATAGGCCTGCATTTAGCGGGCCTTTCTCTTTACTTCATCAACCGCTCTGGCTGAATGATGCCGCCAGATATGATCATTGCCATTGCTTCCTGGCGCGTCAGATCAACAGTCTTGATGTCTTTTTCTGGAAGGATAATAAAATAGCCGCTTGTTGGATTTGGTGTGGTTGGAATAAAGACATTATAAAAAAGTTCTTCTTGATTTGGTGCGATGGATGGTGGCAGTTCGCTTGTCAAAAAGCCAAGGCTGTATATGCCCGATCTGGGGAACTCAACAAGTACCACTTTTTTAAAGCCAACTTTGTCTTGCACGCTGAATGCATGAATGAGTTGTTTGATGCCAGAGTAGACAGGGCGAATAAGGGGGAGCTTGAAAAGCAGTTCTTCAAAGCGATCCACGAATCGTCGGAGCACGAATGTTTTAATGATTATACCGATGAGCAAAATGCCGAGCACGAGCAAGAAAACTTGATTGGCGATTATTTTGTATTGTATCGATGCGAGAAACGTAATTGGATTGCCGATAAAATCTTGTATTGGTTTGAGCCAGGTGATAATGAGTTTAAATGAAAGCATTAAAAGGCCGACCGTAAGCGTGAATGGCAAGATGGTAATCAGGCCATTTAAAAAAGCAACTTTTATGAATTTGCTGGTATTGTCTAAAAATGTATCGTTTTGTTTCATGATAATACGATTTCCTTACTGTAATTCTTTTTGGAGCGTACTGGCGAGCGATGTTCCGATACGCTGTGCTGTTTTTTGTTCATAATCTTCAACCATGACCCGGAGCAGATTTTCCGTTCCAGAGTATCGTACCAAAACTCTCCCGGCATGAAGTTGTGTTTCATATTCAGCGATTATTGAGGCAATATTTGGATCCTGTAAACTTTTTTTGCAACCAACCGGTACGTTGACCAGGATCTGGGGGTATTGAGTAAATGTATCGACATCCCAATTATCGGTTTGCATGATAATTTCTACAATGCGCAATGCAGTAACAATGCTATCTGCTGTGGGCAGGTAATCGTTAAGAATGATATGGCCCGATTGCTCTCCGCCGAGTGATATGCGGTGTTGCTGCAGATAGTCGGCAATATATTTATCTCCTACTTGGGTTCTAACCAACTGTTTTGTTTTGCTTTGCAAAAAGAGATCAAGGCCATGATTACTCATAACCGTTCCAACAACGGTAGTTTCTTTACAATGCGTCGGATGATCGGTGAGGAGCGCGAGCATATCATCGCCATTTTTTATTGTACCATTTTTCGTGATTGCGATAACGCGATCTCCATCTCCATCGAATGCAAACCCGATGTCGGCTTGCTCTTTGAGTACTATTTTTCGTAGTTGCTCTGTGTGTAATGCGCCACACCGATCGTTGATATTTGTTCCATTTGGTTTGTTGTGAATAGTGATGACATCTGCGCCAAGCCGACTGAATATATCAGGGGCAACCGAATGGGTTGCGCCATGTGCACAATCGAGAATAATTTTTTTCCCACTTAAGAAATTGCGAAGAAACATATTGGTTATGTTTTCTATGTAATCTTGTGCCGCGTGTTGATAAAAGCGTTGTTTGCCAAAACTAGTATAGGAAGGTTTTTCTTGCTTGAGATATAACGATGATATGATTTCCTCATCTCTGGTGCTGATTTTTCCTGTTGTCCGATCAATAATTTTTATGCCGTTGTCGCAGTATGGGTTGTGGGATGCAGAAATCATGATGCCGATATGTAGATCATCTTGTTGTTGCAAAATGTTACAAATGGCTGGTGTGGGCAGTACGCCTGCGAACTGTACGTGTGTCGGCTCAAGCAAGAGACCCGCTGTGATCGCGGAGCACATCCATTCTCCTGATGCGCGGCCGTCGTGAGCAAGGAGAATGTGTGAGGGGGTGTTGTGAGTTGCGAGTGACCACTGTGCGATTGCATGGCCAAGGAGCGGTATATCTACAACCGTCAGCGGTGCGATGCCAACTTTATTTCGAATGCCATCAGTTCCAAACAAATTATTGCTCATCTATGTTTCCTGAACTTTCACTGTCGATAGTAACTCCACCGTTGGATTAGATGGTGAATAGTGTACCAATTTAATGGATTCAGGTAAAAGTAAGCTTTCTTGCGTAATCGCGAGAAGATTTTTCCCCTCATGAACTGTTTCTGCATTAATATGCACTGCAAGTGCATCGGTATCAAGAGCACGTATGGCAGATCGCTTGCCTGCAATTTGTATGGAGATGAGTTCTGGCGCATGTATGCGATGGAGTTCGGGTATATTATAGAAGCAAAGCGGCACTGTAAGTTGGGCTGTAGTTGTATGTGAGCTGCCAAAAATGTACCAAAACGTATACCCAAGCAGAAGTGCAATGAATTTAAGAGGAACGTTGAGCTTGTTTGTTTTTGGAGTTGGTGCTTTCATGGTTAAATCCTTTTTTCGTTACAGGAATTGGTGCATTGGTATGCTTTCGGATCAACTGACTGGATTGTTCGACGGTCAAACCTTCGGTGATGGCACCTTGATACGCGATTGTATACTGTTGTTTTTTTGCATTGCTATACATGATGAGGGCATCTGTTTTGGCGGTATATGCAATTGCATCATCGATCCATTCTTTTGTGCCTGTATATGCAGCGGGGTGCCAGCTTGCCTTCCATGCAACATGAATTCCTTGGATGGTTCCATCGCTTTTAATCCAGACCATTCGTTGTGTATTACACAGATTGTTTTCCATAAGCAATGTCATCACATCATCAGTAATTGGTGTGGTAATTGTGTATTTTGTTTTGAGATAGCTTGCGAGTGAATCGGTGTGTTCAATGAGGATGAGCATATCTTTATTGTCGTGTAACGCTTTCAAGGTATTACGCATAATACATGATAGCCAATCATGAGCGGTCGGAGTTTCGGCTGTGATATTTTTGAGTGAGACCATGTTGCGTTGAAGCGTATCTTGGTGCATGAACATAAATAACATAATAATGGCTGGCGAGAAGAAAAAGAGGCAATAGGTGACGGTTGCAAGCTGCATGGTATGGGTTAGAAATGTGATGGCACAATACCCATAAAAATACGGTAGTAATTTCTTATCATTGTCTTTTTTGAGCCAGAGGATTATTGCATAAAATGTGGCTGCAAAGAAAAGAATTTCAACGCTGTCTCGCCATGTGAGAAAGATAATATGTTTTGCAATGTACGAATACCAATTCATGAGGGATCTCCTTTTTTCTATATGGATACCTAGCTACTGAGGGTATAGGAAGAACTATTGATCTGCAATGAACTGGGAAGTTTCTTATTTTTTATTAATTGAAGTACAGTGTATGTATGTGTGAAATGGTATTTTGATGATAAAGGTTGAACATGAAAAAAGAAGTAATTGTATTGACGGGCGACCGCCCAACGGGGCCTCTTCACATTGGCCATTACGTTGGCTCGTTGGCAAATCGTTTGGAACTACAAGAAAAATATACCCAGTACGTAATGGTGGCCGATCTTCAAGCATTGACTGACAACTTTGAACATCCAGAAAAAGTGAGAAAAAATGTGTTTGAAGTTGGATTGGATTATTTAGCCATAGGACTTGATCCGAAAAAAACAACATTCTTTATTCAGTCGATGATTCCACAGATTGCCGAATTAACAATTTTTTATCTGAACCTTGTGACAGTCAGTCGCCTGGAGCGAAATCCAACGGTTAAGACCGAAATCAAACAGCGTGGATTTGGCAAAAGTCTTCCGGCAGGTTTTTTAATGTATCCAGTAAGCCAAGCAGCTGATATTACGATCGTAAAAGGTACGCTTGTTCCGGTGGGTGAAGATCAACAGCCGATGATTGAGCAGACAAATGAGATTGTACGGAGTTTTAACAGGATATATAAAACGAACGTGATGAAAGAGGCGAAAGCGCTTGTGTCAAAAGTGTCTCGATTGCCCGGTACAGATGGTTTGGCAAAAATGTCTAAATCTTTAAGTAATGCAATTTATTTATCTGACACCCCAGACGCACTCAAGAAAAAAGTGATGAGCATGTACACCGACCCAAAACATGTTCGTGTTGAAGACCCTGGAACGGTGGCAGGCAATGTTGTGTTTACATACCTTGATATATTTGATCCGGATAAAAAAGAAGTTGCTCAATTGAAAGCCCACTATGAGCGAGGTGGGTTGGGTGATGTTGTTTTAAAGAAACGATTGATTGATGTGATAGAGCAATTTATTGCACCGATTCGCCAGCGGCGTCAGGAACTTGCCAAGGATCCAGGGTATGTCATGAAAGTGCTGCTTGATGGAACGAGAAAAACATTGCATGTGGCCGAGCAGACCATGTACGATGTGCGCAGGGCAATGAAGTTGGATTATAAGTAGCAACGAAAAGGGTAGTTATGAAAAATCAAACAATATATCTCGGACTCGGTGTTGGCATTGTTGCAACACTTTTGTTTATTGCCGTTATTTTTAGTTATCGATACCGGTCGACAGATTTAACGGGAAATGTGATTGCAGATGATGTGCAAAAACTGGCAAAAATTTTTGATGCTATTCACGAGCAGTGTGGAATTATCAGTTTTGATTATCAGCAAAATCCCATCAACTTTTTGAATGTGAAATCATTTACGAGCTCTGAGATTGGGCCGATGAATCTTTCTTATGCAGATAAGTGGAATGGGCCATATCTTGAGGATAATCTGGCAGTGCAGGGCAAAGAGTATATGGTCGTTCGCACGCAAAAAGGATACTTCATTACGCCTGGAGAGGGTGTAAAACTGCCGAATGGGTTTATCATAGGCAAAGATATTGTTTTGAATGAATCTGCTGATATTGAAGCGATGATGCGCAATCCACAAAAACTTCTTTTTAAAGAACGGTCGCTTGCTGCTCGGCTTAATCTTTCTGCATCACCATAATCTGATGATGTATGGGGCATGCAGGCTTAAATCAACATTAAAAATCGAGAAATAATTTTTTTGGTTCCACTTTTGAATTTTACCGTTACAACCATATCTCCCGATCGTTTTTCTATTTTTTGGACCAACCCCACCCCATAGGTTTTGTGCCGCACAGGCTGATTGGTTTTCCAGGATGAGCCTGGAGATGTGCGTGGCTTTGGTTGCTTGATTTTGTTTTTCAAAAGTGTGGCGAACTGTTTTTGTGTGTGTGCAAATGATGAAAGAGGATCATCGTGTTTGATGCCAAGCCAATCAGCAAAATATTGTCTGAAGCGTGCATGGTTCCAATAGGAACAATCTTCCATATGGATTAGCTTATGTGGAAGTTCGTCAACAAATTGTGATGGGAGCTGATCGGTCATTTGCCCATAGGTATATCGAAATTTTGCATGCGTAAAAAGTAACCGTTCTTTTGCGCGGGTAATGCCGACGTAAAAGAGGCGTCGTTCTTCTTCGAGCGCGGTATCATTATCATTGCCATATAATGCACGCGATGTTGGCAAAATTCCCTCCTCGAGCCCAACAAGAATGACGATATCAAACTCGAGACCTTTGGCGGCATGGAGTGTCATCAAAAGGATTTTGTTTTCTTTATCATCAGTCGCACTGAGTTTTTCTTGCATGAGTGCTACTTCATCAAGGAAAAGGGAAACGGAATTGATTTTTTGTGATTCAAAATGGTTTATGGCCGCCGCAAGTTCTTGCAGATTTTGCATGCGGAGTTCGGCATCATCCGGCTCATACGTTTTTTTGAGGTACATACGATATGAGGAGTGTGTGATAATTTGTTCGAGTGCGGTGCTTGGCTTCGTTTGCTGATTAAGGTCTTCGAAAATATTTAGAAATTTTGCAATTGCTGCTTTTTTTGAATCAGGCATTGTTTCGGCAAGCTGTGTACAAGCATCATGAAATGTCATAAATGGTTGTTGGGTGAGTGTGGTGTATAGTTGCTCCTCAAACTTGTCTCCAAAACCGCGTGCAGGAATATTTATGATTCGAAAAAGCGACGCGCGATCGAATGGGTTAACAATAAGGCGCAAATACGCGAGCACGTCTTTGATTTCTTTGCGTTCATAAAATTGAATTCCACCAATGATTTTATACGGGACGGATCGTTTTAAGCATGCTTCTTCAATAGCTCGAGATTGAGTATGGGTTCGATATAAAACGGCAATTTGACTGTGCTTATTTTGTTTCTGACTCATCTCAAAAAGGTTGATAATTGTATCTGCTTCTTGATATTCCGATACACAGGTCAGGAGGCGCACTCGATCTTTTGCGTTGCGTTCTGACCACAACTTCTTTGGATTGCGTTGCTTATTTTTTGTAATGACATGGTTGGCGACTTGGAGAATCGGTTGCACGGAACGATAGTTTTGCTCAATTTTGATAATTTTTGTTTTTCCAAAATCTTTTTTGAAGTTGAGCATATTCGTGACCTGAGCGCCTCGCCATGAATAGATTGACTGGTCTTCATCACCAACGGCGCAAATTGAATCGATGGCCAGTTTTTTACTGTGCAAAGCCATCTGTTTGAGGAGCTCATGTTGTACAATATTGGTGTCTTGGTATTCATCAACCAAAAGGTATCGCATTGTTTCTTGGAACTCTTTTTTGAATGAGCGATTTTTTTTAAAGAGTGCGACCGTTTTGAGAAGCAAATCATCAAAGTCTAAGCATTTGCTCGCTTCCTTCTCTTTTTCGTATGCCTCAAAAATATCCGGCATGATTGGGTTGTCAAACAGTTTGTGTAGAGATTTTGCAAAGTTTAGGTGTTTATTTTTGACCTGGGAAATATGATACGATGCCTGCCGAGCTGAGATTTGCTTGTGCAGATTTGTTCGTTTAAGAATTCCCTGAATAAGCTTTTTTTGATCATCACTATCGAGAATAGAAAGAAATGAGGTTTCAAGAAGGTGTGCGTTTTCTTTGAGTAAGCGAACACAATATGAGTGGAAGGTTCCGACAAAGGGAAGTGTGGCATCACTGCCAATGAATTTTGCAATTCGCTCTTTCATTTCTGTTGCAGCTTTGTTGGTGAATGTCAGTGCAACAATCGTGTGTGCAGGAATAGCGTGCTGTGTCATGAGATTGATGATGCGCGTTGTGATCACGCGTGTTTTTCCTGATCCTGCTCCGGCGATAACGAGCAGAGAGCCTGTCTTATGAGTAACCGCTTTTTTTTGTTCTGGATTTAATGAAATGGTGTTCTGCTTTGTTGGCATAATGTCCGTGCTCTATCGTGTGAAGTTACATGCGGTATAGTGTATCGAGAAAATGTTGTGGAGTCGAATCAAGGAATTAGCTTTTGAGATCAAAACTACCTTGATGAGGGCCGTTGCGCGAAAAATAATTAAATTTCAATAAATTCTTTTTCTAAAGAAAATATATTACGTATATATAATTCGCTTAATCAATTATACGGATCAAATATATGTAATCTTTTAAAATAAAGTGCTTAAAGAGGGGATAGAGAGAAGGCTGGCTTCTTCTGAAACCAGCCTTCTTTGTTGTTCTTTATTTTGCCAATTGATGAATCTGTGAACGGAAAACATCTTGTGTGATACTGCCACTTTGTAAATCGACCTTTTTACCATTTTTATAAAAAATAGTGGTGGGGACTGATTTTATTGCGCAATCTTCAGCAATCACTCTTGCTGTGTCAATATCAATTGCTACATATTTTACCACAACGTTCTTGCCATCAATGCACAGTTCATTCAACTGTTCTGCAACCTCATCAAAAATAGGCGCATAGATTTTACATGGAGGGCACCATGTGGCTGAAAATTTAACAACTGTTAAGCCGTCATGTTGGATTTCTTTATTAAATAATTCTCTGATTTCCGCATCGTTTTTGTCTTTGATTTTTTCATCAAAGTGAATTACCGCAGTTGATTTAGGTCTATCCGCTGAAGATGGTTCTTCTGGCGCAGTGAGTAATCCTTGGATACTTGCCATGATATTGCCGTATGCTTTTTGAAGTTCAGCCTGTACATCAATAGTAGTTGCCAAAACACGTTTGCCGGTGTCAGAGCGGTAATATGCTAGCATTACATCAATATCGGCTTCAGAAAAAAATTTATCATAGGCAGAGACATAATCCTGTTTTAAAGGAATAAAGCAATTGTCCATGACCTCGTTTAGTTCTTTAGCAGTAACCTTTGTATTTGCAAACAAAGGTTCATACACCTTAATGATTGTCTTTTTATCAGTGGTTAAGGTAAAAAGTTGTTCAATTTTTTGTTGCTTTGTTTCCGTTATGGCAAGAGTCAGCCCGGGTACGCACAATGAGATAAGTGCAGTGAAAAATAACTTGTTCATAAGATTCCTTGGAGTAATGATATATATACTGTGATTATTTTGTTTTTGCTTTCGAATATTTTTCTGAAATAGCCCTTAGCTCCTTTCGGAATTGTCCCATTGAAGGGTGATATGTATTGTGTAATTCATCGATTGCGTTTAGATATTCGGATGAGTTTTGATCAGAGTTGTATTTTTCTGCTATTAGTTGTGCCTTGTGTTGATATTCTGGATTGTTCAATAATTCCCCGTATAGTTTTTGAATGTTGCTGTATTTTTTGAAATGTGCTGCGAACTCTTTTTCCATTGCTTTTTGTTGTTTTTCGTTTACGCCTTCTGGTGTTGGTGCATTATTGTCATCGCCTATAAGCTTCTGGAATGATGCAATCTTTTTTTCTAGCTTGGTTATCTTTGGAGCATATTTATGTCTAATCGCTTTATACGCCTCCATATATTCGGGAGAATATCCGGAAGATGGATTAATCGCCTGTCCGGAAATTTGCGAAACTTCTTCAGCAAAATCAGGATTTTGAGCAAGTTGTATGACTAGATTTTGATATGTTTGGATGAGATCCGGCAACTCCTTTTCAAGTTTTTCGCGCTTGTTTTTATGCACTCCCTTGGAGTTTTTAAGTAACTCTTTTATGGGCGCTTCGATATTAGCCCGATTATGCGTAAAGGTTTCATTTATTTTTTCTGACGTTGCTTTTGAATGCGGGGTAAGGATTATAGATTTCCCATCGGTTTTGATTTTAATGGTTGCACCTTCTTCAATTTCCAAAAGCTCCAAAATGGCTTTATCTAGGATCAGCGCATTACTATTTCCGTATTTAACTAACTTTTTTAACATGTAAGCACTCCGCTTGTAGTGTTATTGATATGCCGATAGCTATATTAAGTATATACATTGATATAACAATGTAAAGTCGTTTGTATGAATATTTAAGATGGTTTCGCCGAATTATGGGGTTTTATTGGTTCGGGAGGTAAAAATCTGGCCCCAGTTGTTGGATTGGAGAGTATCGGATCATTCTAATAGGGCGGCCCAGTTTTTGCTCAAGAACTTCGACTAATATCGTGTGTATTGCTTTGCGTCAACGACAAGAGAGCCGGTATGTTCATTAATTGCTCGTTTCACATCGACTCGTTGATCATTGGTATAATATACGCTGCGTGAAAGCTCAATGAATTTCTTATCAAATTCGCCGGAATTCTCCTTTGCTCGAATATCGTTTTCTATATCCCATAATGTTCTATTGATGCTAAAAAGACGAAGTTTCAGTTGTTGTAGTTCATCAGTAAGCGGTATATTTTCTGCGAGTATAGTGGACAGTTTACTCCACTCCCGGTGTACATGTGCCAGTTTCTCCGGTTCACGAAATTGTTGCATTTTTATTTCTAGGATAGTGATTTTGTCTTGGAGTTCTCCGACTGAAATGGGTGCTAGTATTTCTACTCCTTGTGTGAATGTACAGATGAGGACCATAGAGAGAATTGATTTCAAGAGATGCTTCATTATACTGTTTCCTTTATTTTTTGAGTTGAAATTCCTTTATAAATGTTTCATATACAGATTCCATGACTGACTGCCAGTCAAAAGGATGTGGTTGTTTAAAGATACGCATTGTTGGATACCAGGCAGAGTCTGTGCGATTGTGCAACCAGCGCCAATCAGTTGCGTATGGCAGGAGCAGCCAAACCTTTTTCCCCATTGCGCCGGCCAGGTGTGCGGTTGCTGTATCGGTGCTGATAATAAGATCCATTTCATGTATAACTGCGGCAGTGTCCACAAAACTGCCATGGTCTACATCAAATGATTTATCAAAAACGTGTAGATTGACCTGTGCGGGAAGTTTATTTAACTGATCAAGCCCTTCTTTTTTTTGAAGGCTGTACAATGTGATGCCTGGTGTGGAGCCGAGTTGGTAAAACAGTGAAAGAGGGATGCCTCGTCGTGCGATGGGCATACGTGAAACATCATTGTGTACATCAGGTTGCCAACAGATTCCAATTTTTATGTTCGTATCATGTTTTAATTGTTTGTGCCAATACACCAAACGGTGTGGTTCAGGAAAAATATAGGGAATGTTTTTGGGTATCGTTTCTTCTGTATCAGCTAATATTGCGGGCAAACTCATCAGCGTTGCTCGGGCATCATATGATGGTTGTGATGAGTTTGGGGATAGCAGTTGATCAATGTAGTAGCATCGTGCAAAGAGATTCATGAGAGGTGTTTGCACGACAACAATGACATGTGCTCCCATTTCTCGCAATCGCTGTGCATATCGAACAAAGTTGATCGTATCACCGATGCCGCCTTCAGGAGTCAAGAGAATGGTTTTGCCAGCTATATTGTTTGTGCGTATCAGTTCTCGCAGTTCCGGAGCATTCTTTCCTTGTTTTTTTAAGTTCCATTCGTGTGCTCGCCAACCATTTTCAAAATCCCCCTTGTGAAGGTACGAAAATGAAAGACAAAGGCGTGCGGGTTCATAGTTTGGTTGCGATGTAAGTATTTGATTGCATATATCTATGGCAAGATCGAGATTTCCAGCCATTTTTAAAGTATACGCACTATTATAAAGTACTGGAACGAGATCAGGTCTTGCTTGAAGGATGCGTTGATATGCAGCAAGTGCATCATGAAATCTTCCGAAACGGCAGCAGAGCGTTCCCAATGAAAAGATCCAATTATCGTTGTGTTCCAACTGTGTGGCGCGCGTGATCAGCTGAATTGCTCTATCGCAATACGCTTCTTCATTACAACTTGCAAGCCATTCTCCATATTCAAAATGTGCCGCTGCATTGGTGGTATCGTTTGCAATGATTGCTTCAAATGATTTTATTTTTTCGTCATGCTCTGATGATGCAATTGTGGTGTTGCTAAACAAAATAGATGCGATGAAAATTATGAACAGGTTTTTGTTCACGCACTCTCCTGAGGAACTATTTGGTTGTTATCGAGAAGTTTAAAAAGATTTTGAAGGTGATACGCGGTTTTTATTGCTTTAATCAGAGCAGCATCATCTTCTGCATTGACAATGGACTGTATCGGTTTGCGTAGAAGTGATCGTATCGTATTGGGCTCTTTGGTTTGCTGTGGTGTTGTTTGTGGGATGATCGGTGCGGTGGTGCTAGCTTTTGCTCCGGTTAATTTTTTAAGTTCCTCCACAATGGCTGCAACCACGGAATTCCAATCTCCTGAATGTGGTTGACGGAACAGTCGAGTGTTTGAGTACCAAGGTGTGTTGTTTCTATTGAGTAGCCATCTCCAGTCTGCTGGTTCAGGTAACATGATCCAAGCAGGTGTTCCAATCGCACCGGCAAGATGTGCGATTGAAGTGTCGACGGTAATGACGAGATCAAGATTTTTGATGATTGCAGCAGTATCCATAAAACGCCCATTTATGGTATCAAAATCCACGTCAAACGTTTTAAGATTAAAGTTTTTTGGCAATGATTTTACCTGTTCTTCGCCATTTTCTTTTTGGAGGTTGTATAAACTTATTCCTTCAATATCAGAAAGCGGCGTGAGGCGATGTGCGCGTAAAGATTTTGCGGCAACCGTTGCACGTAGCATTGGAGTACCATATTTACTGTTGCCTTGCCAGCAGATTCCAATTTTCAAAGTTCCGTCTTGTGGGAGTCGATGTTTCCATAGTTCAACGAGATGTTCATCGGGGAAAATATAGGGGATTGTTTTTGGGATCGTCTGTTCATTGGATTTTAAGACAAGCGGTATGGTCATAAGTGGGATATGAACATCAAATGATGTTGGAATCTCAGAAAGAGTTGTCACACTATCGATGTATGGGCAACAGCGCGAAATAATGGTATGAAGTGGGCGTTGCACTGCACAAATGATTTTACAATCATGCTGCTCCCTGATTGTTCTTGCGTATCGAATGAATTGAAACGTGTCGCCGAGTCCTTGTTCTGCATGAATAAGAATTGTTTTTCCTTCTAGCGGTGAACCATCCCACTGTGGCTTTGGAAAGTTGCGTGGTTTCAGTTGAGAGTTTCGTTGCCACCGCCATTCATATTCAGGCCAACCGTGTTCAAAGTCTCCCCGAATTAAATATGCAAGGCCCAAACTAAAATGTGCTTCTGCATGATCGGGATTGCGTTCGAGTGCCTTTTTATAGTATGGCATTGCTTCTTCGAGCCGGCCCAGTTTTTTAAAAGAGTATGCGGTATTATAAAGAATGCTGCTATCGTTTGGGCGTTGTTTTAAAAGTTCTAAATAATGTTCGAGTGCTTCAATAGTATATCCACTTGTGTTGAGTGCATTAGCATATTCAAACCGAATCGTTACATCTTCTGGGCGCCCCTTATGTGCAAGCTTGAAGTAAGGTCCCGCTTCTTCAAATCGTTCTTGGTCGCATAAAAGACGTGCTACTGTAAGTGCTTCAGTGGTTAAACTTTGATTGAGGTTAACGGCATGCTGATAATGTATGATTGCCTCATCAATGAGATTGCGCTGATGGAGTAACTTGGCAAGTTGCAGATGTGCTTTGGGATAATCGAGTTTGCGCAAAATAGCGGCTTTGTATTCTTCGATGGCTTTGTCAACTTCACCTTTTGTTTCATAGGCGAATCCAAGATTAAAATAGATTTGAGGGGCGTTGCCATTTATTTCTATCGATTTAATGAATAAATCGATAGCGCGATCTAAATTGCCGGATCGTAACGCGTCATTACCCATATGAAAAAGTTGCTGGAAATCTTTTGGGAGATCATTGACTAGTGGGAGCTTCTCTGTTGGTGAGGTATTTGATTGCAAAAGTGCATCAAGATTGACCAAATCATGCTCATGATATTCAGCAAGATTTTCGGCATAGGTGTAATGACACATGATAATAACTGTCAGGAGTGCGGGATACAATTTCATGAAGAGTGTTCCTTTTTACGATATGGCATTAATGATTTGTTGAAAGAAACGTATTTGTTCTATATCTGGCTCATTATGAAAATTCGATTTTTTAGGCTGCTGGAGAGATTCTTTTTTAGAGCACATTGTGTTGAGTCGATCTGTGACTTTTTGGATTACCGGTTCCCAGTTTCCAGGTTTATCCTGATGAAAGAGCGTAACTGTTTGATACCATGGCGAATCAGTGCGATCAAGAAGCCAACGCCAACAGGTTGGTTGCGGTAAAAGAATCCATGTTTGTTTGCCCATTGCACCCGCAAGGTGGGCGATGCTTGTGTCGGCAGTAATAATCAAATCGAGATTTTGAATGACTGCTGCAGTATCCATGAATCGCCCATTCTTTTGGTCAAAGGTTGCATCGAAGGAAACAAGTTTTTCGGCAAATGTGCATTCGCTGATTTGATCTTCTCCATTAATACGCTGAAGAGAGTATATACGTAATCCATCGATGTGGAACAACGGTTCAAGTTGTTTCAGCGTAACTGATTTTTCAGCAACAGCACGACGCAATGTTTGTGTGCTATATTGTGCGTTCCCCTGCCAGCAAATACCGACTCGTACGATTTGTTCGGAAGAATCGAGCTGTTTGCTCCACGATTCTACAAGCGCAGGATCCGCTTGGATGTAGGGAATTTTGGCGGGAATGGAATGGAGTTCTGTTTGAAATACATACGGTAGGCTCATCAGAGGAATATGATAGTGAGCCTGTTCAATCGGTTCATTATGGCTTTGTACATGATCAATATATATTTGTTTGCGCAGCAGAAGAATCAGTGGAGTTTGCGCTTGTAGCACGATGCGAACACCTTCATACCGTTCTTTGATTAGTTGTGCATATCGTATGAATTGTAATGTGTCGCCAAGCCCTTGCTCGGTGTATATAAGCAACGTTTTATTTGTAAGATCTTCATTGTTCCAGCGAGGGCAATTATATTTTTTTGGTTCCTCATTATACGCTTTCCAGCGCCATTCATATTCTTGCCAACCTTGCCTGAAGTTTCCAAGAGCCAGATAGATGCCGGAAAGACTAAAATGTGCTAGCGGATAGTCTGGCTTCCTTGCGAGCACCTGTTGATACACTTCTTGCGCACGCTTTAATTTTCCCATTCTTTTGAGCGTGAAGCCAAAGTTATACAATGCCGAAATAATGTTAGGATTAATTTCAATGATTTTTTGGTAGATTTCGAGTGCTTCCTCATATTGACTGAGCATATGTAACGTGCTGGCGAGTTCCATCATGACATGAATATTGCGTGGTTGCAGCGCAACTGTTTTGCGATATGCCTCTGCAGCTTCTTGCAGCAGATCTCTTTTTTTCAGGAGGTTTGCGAATTGATGGAGAACGTCAAATGATTCTGGATCGAGTTCCGTTGCTTTTTTATAAAACGTGATAGCTTTATCTGGGTTTTCTTGTTCGAAGATTTGTGCAAGTTGATAATATTCGGTTGCAATGGTTTGCAGGTGGTTGAGTTTGGAGGACTGTTCTGCATTGGCAGCGAGGAACACAATGCTTGTTATAAGTACTATTATAAGTGTTCGTTGCTTCATTCTTACACTTTCATTTTTTACTGTGCATGCATATACAATGGTCAATGTAATACTAAAAAAAATATGAAATGTAAAATTGCAAACAAGACGCAAGCGGTCTTATTATGATTCGGTGGGAGTGCTATTGTCTTCTGTAGATTGTGGCTTCCAATCATTTAAAAACGAGGTCAAAGGTTGCAAACCTTTCTTACTCAAGGAAGATACAACCACATGAGGTTGATAGAGTTCTAACTTTGGTTTTATTTCATCAACATTTGCAACTTGATCTGCTTTATTGAATACGTACAGAATCTCTTTGTGCAGATCGAGATCATCAAGTATCTCTTGTACTACTTTAATTTGTGCTTCCCAGTTTGGATCGGAAAGATCAATGACTTCTAGAAGTAGATTTGCGTATTGCAGTTCGGAAAGAGTTGATTTAAACGCCTCTACCAAACGATGTGGCAACTGCTGAATAAAGCCAACGGTGTCAGACAGGGTTCCCTTTTGCTTTCCATCAATAAAAAGTGCTCGTGTGGTGGTATCTAACGTGGCAAAAAGTTTATCCTCTGCGAGTACGTCACTTTTGGTGAGTGCATTTAAGATGGTTGATTTCCCAGCATTCGTATATCCGATAAGACAGAACTGAGGTTGTTTGCTTGCAAGACGTTGCTTGCGTTGTACACTGCGTGCCTTATGCATTTTTTCTAGTCGGCGCTTTAATTTTATAATTTGCTCCTCGATGTATCGCCGATCACGCTCTTTTGCTTTTTCACCTGACCCTCCGCGCAAACCGGTAATGCCAGATTGTTGTTCGAGATGAATGCCTTTGCCTGCCAGACGAGTTTTTTTATGCTCTAAAAGTGCGATACCAACTTGCGTTTTTCCTTCTGCGGATAGTGCTGCTTTTTCGAAAATATCGAGAATGAGGTCGGTTCGATCAACGACGTCGCAGGCAAGATAATCTTCTAAATTGCGCGCCTGCTGTGGCGTGAGTTGTTCAGAAATAATCACCTGCTCAATATGTCCTGATTCACACGTGCTTCTAATCGATTCGAGTTTTCCTTTGGTAAAAAAGTATGCAGTATCGATATCTCGCAATTTGATGGCGCTTGTTTCTTGATAAGGAATTCCGGCGGATGTAACAAGATTGATGAACTCATCAAAATAAGATTGTAGGTGGCGAGTTCTATTATAAGGAGCATGCACCATTACCAAGAGGGTTTTGGGGTGATTGGTGGTGAGGTAGTGGGAGGGTTTTGTCATGCCAATATGCCGATCTGTTCTATAATTTCGAGTGATGTTTTGTTTAAATCATTCTAGGGTGAGGGCTGAAATTGTCAAGTAAACAGGGGCGGGCAGTTGCATAAACTCCCTAGTTTAGTACAATATAAGGGATATTTTCGAGCTGTGTAACCCATTATTTTAACGATGGAGATATATTATGAAAAAGTTGATGTTGGCCGGTGTGATTGCAGTAGGATTGATTGGTACGAGTAATGCTGATAATGCAGAACAGTGTGATTTTGTAATGCCTATGGGCCAAGCAGGATGGAGAACGGTTGCAGATGCTTCAGTTGAACTGGTAAAGGATACGCAGTTGCAAGTTGAGGCAGAAAAATCGATCAAAAAAATCGTTGCTGTTTTGCAGAAGTTTGCATTATTTGGCCTGAAAAAAGTGGCTGAAAAATCTGATGCGCAGGGCAAGGAAAATCTGAAGGAACTTTTGGGTCGTTTAGAGTTGCTGCTTGAAAAATTTGCTCCAGCTATCGAGCGGGACGACATGAGTGCATTGGATGAAAAAGCACAAGAAGAATGTCAGCAGCTCATCCAGGAATTGGAAATGTTTGCGCTGCCATTGATTATTATGTTGGATCAGTCTGATCTGAATGATGGCGCATTAATCAAGAGTCTCCGTGCTGAACTTGTCGTGGGCGTGCGAAGCATGATTGTTCATATGAATGATGAACTTAAATAAGTTTTTGGCCCCGAGTAATCGGGGCCATTTCTCTTTGTTTTGAAAAAAGTTTTGTATGGCTTTGTTGTCTGAGTAGGATGCCTCGGTATGTTTGATTTTCTGTCTCAAAAATTCTCTTCTATTTTTTCTGGATTAACTGGCAAAAAACTGCTTGATGAGCAAACAGTAGATGCGTCGCTTGATCAGGTGAAAGATGCGCTTTTATCTGCTGACGTGCCGTATGAGCTGGTGCAGGCATTTGCGCAACAGGTCAAAGATGAAGTTGTGGGGCAGCACGTAACGCATTCATTAAAGCCATCAGAGCAGTTGATGAAGGTTGTTCATGAGAAGTTGATTTCATTCTTGGGTGCAGATAAAACTATTTTTTCAGTACAAATTCCATCGGTGGTTATGGTGATTGGTTTACAAGGATCTGGCAAAACAACCACGATTGCAAAACTTGCTCGGCACATTTCCAATGACGCTGAAAAGCGTGGAAAAAAGCGCCGCATTCTTGCAGCATCGGTAGACTATTATCGTCCTGCAGCAATTGATCAGCTTGAAATTCTTGCAAAGCAGGCTCACATTTCATTTTTTAAAGCACAATCAACCGATCCTCTTTTGGCTGCACGTGAAATACATGATCATTGGCGCACAAATAATTATGAAATACTGTTGCTCGATACAGCGGGGCGTTTGCACGTGGACAGCGTGATGCTTGAAGAGTTACGGAGCTTAGATGCCATGCTGCAACCTAAGCATAAACTGCTTGTGCTTGATGCAATGACAGGACAGGAGTCGTTAGCCGTGGCACAAGCGTTTGAGCAGGGAGTGGGCTTTCAGGGTGCCATTTTGAGTAAATTGGACAGTGATACGCGTGGTGGTGCAGCATTCTCTTTTCGTTATGCATTAAAAAAGCCAATTCTGTTTATGGGGACAGGAGAAAAACTGGACGATCTTGAGCTTTTTCATCCCGAACGTGCTGCGGGCAGAATGCTTGGCATGGGTGATATCAAGAGCTTAATTGAGCGTGCCGAAGAAAAAATTAAGGCTGATGAGCAGCAGTCGATGTATCGTTCTTTCCAGGATGGAAGGATGAATTTACAGGATTTTGCTCAGCAGATGGATATGATTAACAAGCTCGGTTCGCTTTCATCGATTATGAAATATATGCCAGGAATGGGCAATATGTCGATTTCTCAAGACCATATGGAGCAAGGGCAGCAGGAGATGAAACGGTTCAGGGCAATTATTAGTTCAATGACACTGAAAGAGCGCTCCTATCCGCGTATTTTGAACGATTCAAGAAAGAGCAGGGTGGCCAAAGGGGCAGGGGTAGCGGTATCTGAGGTGCATAAGCTTCTTTCGCGATTTGATCATATGCAGCAATATGCTAAACTAATTAAAAAGTCGGGTGGTTTGGGACGTTTTTTTAAATAGATATTATACTCATAAATGATGTAAGGATTCACCGTATGCCAGTTTCTATTCGTCTTTCTCGTGTTGGAACAAAGCACGTGCCATTTTATCGTGTTGTTGTAGTTGATTCTCGCAAAAAGCGAGATGGTGAAGTGCTGGAAAACATTGGCACATACGATGGCTTGAAAAGTTCTCTTGTTACATTTAAACCTGAGCGGTATGACGCATGGGTTAAGTTGGGTGCTCAACCGAGTGCGACGGCGAAAAAATTGTATCGTTTGTTTCAAAAGAAACAAGGTGCAGCACCGGTGGTAGAACCTGCTCCTCAGAAAAAAGTGAAGCAAGCAGCAGCTGATACCAAAGTAAAGATTGAGCAAGAAGGTACACCAGATAAAAAACAGAGCGTACCTACTGATAAAGATACATCGGAGTAGCCTTCTATGACTCAAGAGCTTATCGAGTACGTTGTAAAACAAATTGTCAATAACCCCGATGATGTGACTGTGTCACTTGTGAAATCGAATCAAGATGCATCTTTTCTTGAGATCTCTGTGCATGAACAAGATCGTGGCAAGGTTATTGGCAGATTAGGTCAAACTATTAAAGCATTGCGTATGTTTGCGAGTGCGATTAGTTCCGACGATAAAAAAGTTATGGTTGATATTGCCAAACAATAAACAATGATGAACATATCTATTCTTACCGTTTTTAAAGAACTATACGATCCCTTTCTTCAGACGAGTTTGATCAAGCGAGCTCAGGAAAAAAAATTAATTTCTGTGAAAGCATCAAATTTTTCTGAATTTGTGAAAGTGAAAGAAAGGATCGATTCACCAACCTTTGGTCCGGGTGCTGGCATGCTTATTAAGCCAGCCGTGGTGCAAAAGGCTATTGAGAGTTTGGAGCAGGAGGGCCCAGCGTTCAAGATTTTCTTTTCCCCGCAAGGGCAACGATTGGATCAACCGCTTCTCAAACAGATTGCAAATAAGGCTCAAGAGGTTGGGCATCTGATGCTCATTCCGGCGCGCTATGAAGGGATGGACGCGCGGGTTGAAGAGCGATATGCAGATATGACGGTTTCTGTTGGTGATTTTGTACTCATGGGTGGCGATATTCCTGCCATGATGCTGCTTGAGGGAATGCTCCGATTAGTGCCCGGTGTTGTTGGAAAACAAGAATCGGTTGAACACGAATCATTTACAGGTCCATTTCTTGATTATCCTGAATATACAGAACCTGTTACGTGGCAGGGTGTACAAGTGCCAGAAATAGTTCGTTCTGGTAATCATGCTGCAATTGAAAAATGGCGTATGGAACAAGCGGCACAAAAAACGGTATTGCACAATTTTGCATGGTTACGCAAAAGTGCATTGACAGACACACAACGTGACCTTGTAGCTTCCTACATTCCTCCGCATTATGTGGTTGTTATGCATGATGAGGTTTTGGTGGGTTCTGAGAAACGTCTTGGTTCCACGTCGGTGATGTCGATCGATATACATGATATTGCCCGTTCAGCGTGCACGTATGGAATAAAAAAATTTTTTATTACGACGTCTTTGCGTGATCAACAAAAAATTATTAAGAAATTTCTATCGTTTTGGCATGAAGGTGAGGGTGTTACATACAACGCCAATCGCCATGCTGCTCTGAACAAAGTACACCTTCTGGATACGTTGAATCAGGCTGTCGAGGAGGTGGAACGCACAGAAGGGAAAAAGCCGATTTTGGTGGCTACGTCTGCTCGGCGGTACGAGGGAAAAAATATCTCATTTTACGATCAGCAAGAACTGTGGCAGCAAGACCGACCGGTTATATTGATATTCGGTACCGGTCAAGGGCTCTCAGAGCAGGTGATGAGTCGTTGTGACTATATTTTGAATCCAGTCCATGGATTTGCAGATTTTAATCACTTATCGGTTCGATCTGCGGCAGCTATTATTATGGATCGCTGGTTAGGGCTCAATGAGCGGTATGGAAAGACATTGCCAGAGTAACTAATTTTCGCTATATTAAGCTCATATTACAGATATCAAGACTATAAAGGCAGACAAAGGATTTACAGGCTATGAAGGCGCACGGATATACGAAAGAGACAATTGCTCAGATTGGTGTTTCCAAGACAAATTTTCCCGCATTTCGAGAGGGTGATACGATCGCAGTTCACCAGCGCATTAAAGAGGGTGATAAGGAGCGGATTCAGATATTTCAAGGTGATGTTATTGCTTTACACAAGCAAGGCGCATCAACAACGTTTACCATTCGGAAGATTGGTGCTCACGGTATCGCAGTAGAGAGAAAATTTCCTCTGTACTCTCCAATCATACAATCAATCAAAGTTGTGAAAATGGGCGATGTGCGTCGTGCAAAGTTGTATTATGTGCGTGATCGTGTGGGCAAAAGTGCTCGACTCAAAGAAAAAATTCTTACGCGTGTGCAGAAAGAGCAGCAGACTGCAAGTCACGCAGCTGATGCCGAAAGCAATAACGATTCATAACGTGCATAGTTAAAGCTGCCCAATGAGGATGAGTGTGTGATGAGAGATAGCGCGTTTTATGTTGCTTTGCTGGTTATTTTATCTTCTTGTGGAAAATCGCTGGAGGTTGCGCATGATAAGGCGAAGAGCAAAAAAACAAGGCGTCACATCGCAAAAAAATTAGACGTATCTTCCGATGCCGGAATTGATATGATCAGACAGTTGGAAGCAAAGCTGACTGATATTCCACTCCCTGTTTCGTGTACGCCACTTCCTGAATATTACAATACCACATCAGAGCGAGTTGTCTTGGGGTATAGAACTCCACTCTCTGTCGATGAAGCGGGTTCATTTTATATCAATGAGATGGAACGACTAGGATGGTGGTGTGGCAAACAGTTCAGTGGATATGAAACGTTATTAAGTTTCGAAAAGCCTGATCGTGTTTGTGCGGTTTCTATTCGCCCCAACCGGAAAAAAAAAGCCGACATTATTATTTTTACCGGTCAAAAAGATTTGGATTGTGTTTAGCTGTTTGATCATGCTTCCGTTTTTTTTGTTCTTTTGATTTGTTGTTCATACGTTCGCGAATTTGTGCTCGAACGCTTCGTTTAGGTCGCTTGTCTTGCGGTGATGTTTGTTCTTGACTGTTGAAATACAGGGGCTCATTGTATACAGCGCTATCCGGACCAAATCTTCTCCTGAAATCAAGACCATCTGATGATGATGTGGCTAGAGAGAGTGTGTATGTTGTAAAGATTGCAAAATATAGGGCTACTACTTTTTTCATAACAAATCTCCTTATGACTTTTATGATCCACATTGTAGCATAGGAAATTAAAATAAAAGCAAGGCGATTCCTGAAGAAAAACATATCTTGAGGAATCGCCTATGTGGGTATAATTTTCTTATGCGTGTCTCATGCCGTAATGTCGTTCGTAGCTTTTAATCTCATCTTGTACTTGGTCAAGCTTATGTTGAATACGGTTACGTCGTTTGTCTGATTTTGCTTTTTTAAAGTTTCGTTGCAAGCGATCCTGTTTTCTGTACAGCTTGTTAAGTTTGTATTGAGGATCTCGACGTCGTGATCGAGATGCACCGATCATACCGCCAAGTCCAAAGCCTGCGACACCTCCGATTGCAGCACCTTTCCATCCCCCAGCGGCACCACCAATGGCGGTTCCCGTGAGTCCGCCAAAAAATGCACCGCGGGCTGCACTATCTCCATCACCATAATATGCATGGAGAGGCTTGTGGCCGAGTGTTGCAAGCATGCCGAGAAGCAGTGCTCCTGATAGTATTATATTTTTTCTTTTCATTGTTTTACTTCCTATTTTTCACCTGGTTGCGATGTTGTACGTTTGATGTGTGGTCGTCCCTCTGTTTTTATAGGTTTCGTATGAGTATCGCGTCCATTATTATTCTTCTTCCTCATGGCTCGTATGAGTAGATATCCAAGAATAGCACCACCTGCAGCACCAGGAATTGCATATATTGCACTACGAGCAGCTAGGCCACCAATGGCTGCCCCAGCTCCTGCACCCATTAGGACGCCGGGAAGAGCACTATCTCTTTTTCTGGGCCGTTCTTGTTCTTGTTTGGCCTTCTTGCTTCGCGGTCTTGCGAGTGCTGGGCTGGTTATGGTTCCGAGCAACCCGAGAGCGATTATCGAAATGATCATGTTCTTAGAGAACTTCATACCTTATCTCCTCTTTTTTGTTAAACTTCTTCAACTAAAGCCTACAACTTTTAGGGCTAAAATAGCAAGAGTTGGGCATAAAGAGGATCAAAAAAGAGGAAATTGGCTACTTGAGCTCCTGGATTAGTTTGTTGATTTTGCCTGCTCCGAGGAGCAAAACAAGGTCTTGTGAGGCTATTTTGTGGTCCAGTTCTGATTTGATGGCGTGAAAATTGGCATCCATAGGGGCATATGATACAGAAAAGCTGGGATTGCAGGATTGGAGTGTTTGTGCCAGCTGCTTGCCGGTAATGCCTGGTATTGGAGTTTCACTGGCAGGATGAATATCGGTAATAATCAGATGATCGATATTGCTCTTCAGAAACGCTTGGAGAAACGAATCCCAGAGTTTATGGGTTCGGGTATATCGATGGGGCTGAAAGATGACGATGAGCTTTTTTTGAGCTCGTTTCTTGGCAACCTGTAACGTGTAGGTGATCTCTCTGGGATGGTGGCCATAATCATCAAACAGATCTGCTCCTTGATAGGTCCCGTGATATGAAAAGCGTCGCTCTATCCCTTTGAATGATGTCAGTGCGCACGCAATGGCTTTCATAGGAATTTCCAACTCTCGTGCTAAAGCTATGGCTGCTAATGTGTTGAGTACGTTGTGCTGGCCGGGCATAGCAATGGAGATTTCTCCTAATGGTAGGTCGTGGTTTTTATGACATACAGTAAACGTGGAATGTGTGGCTTCGAGTTTGACGTTGGTTGCATAGAGATCGGCGCGAGGACTGAGTCCATATAAAATGGTTTTAACGGTCAAAATAGGAAGGAGTGATTGAATATTTTCGTCATCAATACATAGAATGGCGGTTCCGTAAAAGGGGAGATTGCTCAGAAACTTGCGAAATGTCTGCTTGATATCATCGAGGTCGTGGTATGTTTCAAGGTGTTCTAAATCTATGTTTGTAATTATGGCGAGTGTGGCATATAAGTTGAGCAATGAGCGATCGCTTTCATCTGCTTCAGCGACCAAAAAATCTCCTTCTCCAATTCGGGCGTTATGTGAAATTGTTTTGAGGTGGCCGCCAATAATAACAGTTGGATCTGCTCCTGCTTCGATCAGAATATGAGAAATAAGTGATGTTGTCGTTGTTTTGCCATGTGAGCCAGCAATGGCAATGCTATATTTCATCCGCATCAATTCCGCAAGCATCAGTCCGCGTGGAATGGTGGGTATGGTTCGTTGCTGAGCGGCACGTATTTCGGGGTTATCGCTACGAATTGCTGATGAATAGACGACGGTATCGATTGAAGGATCGTTGCAGTTTGGTGTGTTATTTCCCTGATAGATTGCACATCCTATATCTTTTAACTGTTTAATACTTTGCTGATCGAGGTCAACATCGCATCCTGAGATGGTATATCCCTGATACCGAAGGATGGTTGCGATACCGCTCATGCCAATGCCGCCAATGCCAATGAAATGAATGTGAGACTTTTTTTTGTACATTACTATACTCAATGCCGATTGCTTGTTTTTGAATATTGATAGAGCAATAACGTATCAGAATTTTCATAAAATGATGAGTGAAATGGAATATGTGACATCGATGTCATTTCATTCTGCTTTGTATGGGCATATTTACCAAAAGATATGAAGCATATATACTGATGAAAATGAATAGAAATCTCTAAATGAGTATTTTGGGGGAGCCGCATGAAACGGCTGTTTTTGTTTGTATTATTTTATTGCATTTCTGTGTATTCCATTCTTGGCGCTGATGATTGGAGCAACTCTCCATATTACGACACATCATTCTTGCGGCAATACGATTCGGTTTGTCGTGCCCTGAAGGAAAAAGAAGGTTTAGTCGAGGGCTTTTTTCAAACAGAAGATCATGTATCTATTAACTATCTGTGGCTGAAACGACCAAATGCTCGTCACACAATAGTTTTTTGTAGTGGTTTTTGGCCAGGGAGAAAAGAAGGGCTCGCAACGTTTTATGCGATGCTGCCGGATGATTGCAATTTACTTTTCTTTGATGCGCGGGGCCACGGGAAAAGCACGGGGAAACTTTTTAGTAGATTGTGGCGCTACGGTTTTGATGAATACAAGGATGTGATTGCTGCAATCCATTGGGCTTCGAGGCAGCAAGCGTGTCCGATCATTGTGTATGGTGTTTGTGCAGGAGCATTTCATGCAACCCATGCGATATTGCATTTGCAAGAACGTGGCATGTTGCACCGTTGGCTTCGTATAAAAGGTCTTATTTTTGATAGCGGGTGGAGTTCTATATCTGAGGCTTCACGAACTGCCTTTGCGAGTGAGTTGAATGGGTTTGTTTATAAAAAGGGGATGCGATTGTTTAAGAATTATGATGTAGTACAAAAAACGATCAAGACCCTTTTAGAATATGGGGTGAATGCGCTGCATTTTTGTACTGTCCGTCCCGTACTATACTGGCGCAGATCACAAGACCTTTCCGGAAAAATGGGGCAGCTTGATGTTTCCGTTTTTTATATTCATGCGGAAGGTGATGAGTATGCCAGAATTGGTCCGGTTAAAAAGCTTGCCGAACAAACGAAACGTGCAAAGCATTGGTGGATTAAAGAGCCATCAAAGCATGCTTGTCATCAACTAAAATTAAAAGAGCAGTATCGAGAACGGGTGCTTGATTTTATTGCAAATGTTCGTGGTAAATGATTACAAAAGTTCGCTGAGCTTCTTTAATTGTTTCTTGAGTGATCCGATTTCATTGACCAGCTTGTCTGGCTCCCAATTGGTTTTTTGTGCAAGAAGATCTTTGTGAGATTTTTTTGTTTCCATGACCGGTTTGCTTTTGGTGGAAAGTTGTTTTTTTGCACCACTAATTGTGAAACCGTTTTCATACAGAAGCTGTTTTATTTGAGTGAAAAGATCTAGATCTTCATTGCTATAGAATCGTTGACCTCCAGAGGTGCGTTCTGAATTCAGTCCAAATTCCTTTTCCCAAAATCGAATTACGAATCGCTCTACTCCTATTTTTTGTGCCAGTTCGCCGATTCTAAACTTCTTTTTTTCCATTTTCATACTTTGTTCCTTGCTATAGTTACTTGCTTTTCTAAGAGATCCCTTTTTGTGTTATAGCGCATGGTGTGTTATATGTCTAGCCGATGCCATGATTCTGTGGTATTATGACCACTATTCTAGCATTATGTGCGACTATTTTTAACTATGTTCCAAATTGATCTGTTATCGGGGTACTGATTCATGAATATAAAAGATATGATTTTTCCGCTTGTGCTTGCTATTCTTTCTACATGGTTGATTCAGTATTTCTTTTTCAGCAAAAAAGAGGCGCCTCAAACCTATCAATTTACGGCACCACAGACGGCAGTGGAGTGCGTACCGCTTTATAAGAATATTACGTTTGTAGATACAAAGCGTCCGAGGACGCCCACCATAGAATCCGTTGAAACAAAATGGGGACACCTTGAATTTTCAACTGAGGGCGCAGCTCTTACGCGTCTTTCGTTTGAACGTACTATGAACAATACGCGGCAGGAGATTGGCACCATTTTCCCACCAGAGCTGGAAGACAAGGATAATCGTGCATTTATAGTCGGTCTTAATGAAGAATCTCCATATATCTATCGCCTTATTGATCGGCGTGATGAGGATGATAAGATTGAGATTGTTTTTGAGGGAACCTCGGATCAGGCTAAGATCAAGAAAACATTCATTGTGTACAAAGATATTCATCAAGTTGATCTGAAACTATCAATAGATCCAAAAGATGGTGCTTCAGTACAAGCGCGTATCTTTTATCCAGCACCAATTATGCCGGCGCTCAAAGCGCAGAACCAAACAGCAGCAGACGTGATGTACGGGGATGATACGTTCAAAAAAATATATCTAGACAGTGTTACACAAGATACGTTTTGGGTTACGCCATTATTGTTTGGTGTGGAGAACAAATATTTTATGCACAGCCTAGTGCATGATTCCAATAGCTTTGTACAACGAGCCTATTACAAGCTTGCTGGAGAAAAGCAGCTTTTTGCGGTTATTGAAGGGCCTGCAGTAGAAAAAAAACAAGAATGGGTTGTTTCTTTTTATCTTGGCCCGAAAGAATCGCAGGCTATGGCTGCTGTTGATACCAAGCTTGAGCGGGCGCTCGATTATTCTGGTTTCTGGGCTCCGATTTCGCGCGTGTTGCTTATGATTTTAAACTGGCTGTTTGATTATTTCCATAATTATGGCTGGGCTATTGTTGTGTTGACCATTTTGATGAAGCTTGTACTGTTGCCATTTACATTGCGTTCAGAACGAGGCATGAAACAAAAAGCTGATATGTCGAAACGATTGAAGTATATCAAGCAAAAATATAAAGACGATCCGCAGGCTCGCACGCAAGCAGAGGTTGAGTTTATGCGTAAGCATGGTCTTGGGCTTGGTAGTTGCTTGCCGCTTCTTGCGCAAATGCCAATTTTCTTTGGATTGCAACGAGTGCTTTCTAGTTCTATTGAAATGTACAAAGCATCGTTTTTATGGATGAAAGATTTATCTTCGCCAGATCCCTATTATATCCTTCCTGTTTTGGTGATGCTTGGGATGCTTGGTTCTGTTGGTGCTAATGCCGATGCAAAACAACGATTACCTATGATTGCAGCGGCTCTTGCATTTGGAGCTTTTAGTGTCAGCTTTTCGGCTGGTCTTGTGTTGTATATTGCGCTGAGCACTTTGTTAAACGTGGTACAAACAAGGGCGTTTAAATTTTTTAGATTAGTTGGATAAATATGTTGCGTGAGTTGCCTACGGTTGCGCAGTTGTTAAAGGGTTTGCAACAAGTTCCATATCTTGCGTCAAAAAATTTGTATCGTGTTGCAGAATATTTTCTTGAGCTGGATGAAAAAAAAGTTGCGCAGTTCTGTGCGCTCTTATTACATGCAAAAAAGAATGTGATGAAGTGTGAGGATTGTTTTTCGTGGCGAGAGCGCGAGCATGCCTGCTTTTTTTGTTCATCTAAAAAACGTGATCAATCTCTTGTGTGTGTTGTTGAGACATGGCAAGAATTGTTAGCAATTGAACAAACGAGAGGTTACACAGGAGTGTATCATGTGCTCGGAGGTGTTATTTATCCGCTCAATGGAGTTGGTCCAGAAGATCTGAGCATAGAACCGTTGGTCAAGCGAATTGCAAAGCAGGATGTGAAAGAAGTTGTTTTAGCATTAAGCCAAACGCCGGAAGGTGAAGCAACTGCAGCATACATTGCGAGCAAATTAAAAGATTCATTGGTTGCTATTACTTGTTTGGCCCGTGGGCTTCCTGTTGGTTCATCACTGGGCATGATGGATCGTGTAACGGTATTTAAAGCGTTGTCAGAACGGCGCCCATTTTAATATTCAGTACATCATGTGCTGCATTGAGTACAAAGGATAGGATGTTACGAAATTATAAACAGGAACGAGATTTTTCTTTCTATAAAAAACGAAGAAGCGAACTGATTCAAACTATTAAAGAAACGAATCCTCATGCCCAGCAGGGCGTGGTGATGCTTATTGCTGGATTTGAAGATGATCGAGTTGCGTTCTGGCAAGAGAGTTCATTTTATTATTATACCGGTATCACTGAACCGGGCGCCGTGCTTATGATTGATCTTGAAGATCAGGCAACACTGTATATTCCAAACTGTGGAACTGTACGCAAGCAATGGATGTATTCTCCGGTTGCTCTAACGCAAGAGAATGCAAAGGTGTTGGGAGTGGAACAAGTTACCGTGCTTGGTGATCAGTGTGCAGGGTTCCAGTTGTTTCCATTTTTCAAGCAAGCGAGCTATGGTCACATTCTTGCTCGATTAAAACAGCTTATGATGAAAAAGGGAACGGTTTTTACGTTATATCCTGATAATGAGCATGAGTATGTTGCACAACGGTTGGTGATCAACAGATTGCATTCGCTTGTTGATAATCTTGCTGATTACATTGTGGATATTTCTGAGGTTGTTGCTGATGCACGACGAACAAAAGATATGTATGAAGTTGATATGCTCACGCAAGCGATTGAGATTACGGGGCTTGCTCACGAAGCAGCTGCGCAGGCTATTGAACCGGGACTATTAGAGTGTGAGGTGCAAGCGAGTCTTGAATATATGATGACAGGAGCGGGTTCTCGTCCTGCATTTCCAAGCATTGTAGCAACGGGAAAAAACGGCACCATATTACATTACACTGCAAGTACAACAGAGTTAAAATCAGGAGACCTAGTTGTTGTTGATATTGGTGCAACACATGAAGGATATTGCGCTGATCTTACACGGACCTATCCCGTTTCTGGCAAGTTCACAAAACGTCAGCGTGAGTTATACCAAATTGTACTTGATACACAGGAATATATAGCCGACTTGGCAAAGCCGGGCATGTATTTGAATAATCCTGATCATGAAGAGCAATCATTTCATCATTGTGCAAAGGCGTTTTTGAAAAAACATGGATATGATCAATATTTTGTGCATGGCATTGGGCATTTTCTTGGTTTGGATGTGCATGATGTTGGGAATGCGAAAGAGCCTCTGCGAGAACATGATGTTTTTACGATTGAGCCGGGCATTTATATTCCAGAAGAAGGAATTGGCATTCGCATTGAGGATAATTTTTTGGCAGTCAAAAAAGGTGCAATTTGTTTGAGTGAACATTTGCCAAAAGCACCAGCGATTGTAGAAGAAATGGTGCAAGAATCGTTTGACGATGATGATCAACAAGAAGAAAAAAACGTTGATGCTTAGGGTGCGTTGCTCAAGATAAAAAAAGTAAGTGAAATGTGAGTCGTTGTAATTTGAGGAAGTATTAATGGTTGTCCGATTGCTGAGAGTATGGTTCGGTGATTTTGATAAGCAGGAGCTGAAAAAATATCTTTTTTTAGGAGCCATTTTTGCATTGATCATCGGCACATATTGGACACTGCGGCCAATGAAGGATGCATTTTTTGGCAGCATGGTTGTTGGGTATGGCAAAACAGATGGGCGTGCGATATATCTTGCACTTGCAAAAATAGTATCACTAATTCTTCTCTTTCCCGTTGTTATGGTGTACGGCAAGCTTGTTGAGAAATTTAAAAAGGATCAGCTCTTTTATATCTTGACTGGTTTCTATTCATTAGCCATGGGATTGTGGGCATTGTTTTTTATGCACCCAACTCTTGGCCTTGCAAACACTGTTGCTGATACATGGCGTATATCCGGATGGTTATGGTATGTCTTTGTCGAAAGTTTTGGTTCGTTGGTGATTGCGCTCTTTTGGGCATTTACGGTTGATATTTCCACATCACAGTCAGCGAAACGAGGGTTTTCACTTGTTGTGATGCTTGGACAGGTTGGTGGCATTATATTGCCGCTTTATCTCCCAAGAATTCCGAGATATTTTGGAACGACGAGTGCTCCCATTATAGCAATTTGCGGTCTTTTAACGTTTGCAACGCTCCTGTTGTTTTGGTTTTTTATGAAAACCACGCCAAAAGATCAGATGGAAGGATATCATGGTCGAAAAAAGGATACGGTAGAAGAAAAACCTGGATTGATGGAAGGTCTTAAACTATTGCTATCGCATAAATATTTGTTGGGAATCTTTTCCTTGCTCGCGTTTTTCGAATTTATTGTCACGGTTATTGAGTTTAATTTCAAATCGCTCGTATTCTCTGAATTTTCTAACGCAGCCGCGGCAGGAGAGTATCTTGGGGGTTATGGATCGGCTGTGAATTTAGTTGTGTTTTTGTGTTTGCTTTTCGGTATTAATAATATTCAACGATGGCTTGGATTGGGTGTTGCTCTTGGGTTGGTGCCAATCATAATTGGATGTGCGATCATTTCATTCAAACTGCTTCCTGTGCTCAATATGTTGTTCTATTTAATGATTGGTGCGAAGGCGATTAACTATGCGCTTAATGGCCCGGCGATTAAGCAGCTCTATATTCCGACTTCAAAAGAAGTGAAATATAAATCTCAGGCATGGATTGAAACGTTTGGATCGCGAAGTGCAAAAGCATCCGCATCGCTTGCAAATCTTTCAAAGGGAGTGCTCGGGTTTCCGCTTTACTTGACGATTACCGTCTATTTTTCATTAGGCCTCGCAGCGATCTGGTTCTTTGTTGCGCTATTCTTAGCCCGTCGTTGTGATAGTGCAACGAGCAAGAAAGAGATTATTTGTTAGATTATTCTGTCTCAATAGGGCCGCTTCGTCTTGCTCCGCTTCTCACTCCAAAATCAAAACTACCAGGAGGCAGGATTTGCGAATGCACTTGGTCTTTGTGGTCGACGGCAACAACGGTACAATAGACATCGTGTGCTTAGGATGACAACACCAATTCCGATTCCGGTGCCGACAAGAGCCAAAGCTATTTTGGCAGCTTTTTTTAATTTACTGTTTTGAGTTGGGCGAACGTAGATGTCGCTCTTTTCTTGTGCTTGCATAGGAATGTATAGGGTGATTGCTATGGTTAATAACAGCATAATTCTAAAAAACTTTTTCATGATCTACTCCATGCTAAAAACGAACGGTATTGCTGTACCGGGAGCATATCAGAAACTATAAAAATAACGACACCGTTTATTTTCGTGAAAAAAGATAGAGCAGACCAATGCAAATGGCAAAACCTGTGCCCAATGAAGTTGCAATCACAATCCATGAAGCGGCATTGGCGACAAGGCCTGCGACGGTAAAGGCTCCAATGCTTCCGACAATGGCAGGCACTGTGTATGGAAACTGTGTGTATGCATGTTCTATTGGTTTTGTTCCGGTGCTTGTAGCGGCCATGATCGTTGTTTCTGAAAGTGGTGATATGTGGTCACCACACACTGAACCAGAAAATATTGCACCTAACATCGGAAGAAGCAGTGGCAAGTTATGTGGGTCAATGGGCGATGGAAGGCCTGAGAGTGTGGCAAGAAGTGGAATACCAATCGGAATCATGAGCGCAAAGTTTCCCCACGCAGATCCGGTTGCAATTGTACTAATGAGTGAAACGATGAAGAACATAACTGGAATAAGAAATAGTGGAACAGCACCAAGTAGTATGGATGCCAAGTATTGTCCCGTTCCAACGTGGTCGGCGAGCAAAACGGAAAGTGTTGATGCAAGAAACACCATGCCGATTGCGCCAAGCATGAGATCAATACCATTTCGTATAATATTTGTAATTTGTGAAAATCGAATTTGTCTTTTTTGCAGTGAACGAATCATACAAACGCCAACTGCTAACACTGCTGCGATAAGCATGACCATAAATGGGTGTTCGTTATATTTGAGAGATTCAATAAGTCCGTGACTTCCTCCAAACAGATAAAATCCTCCCGCAAGAGGTAATCCGATAATAATACTACCAACGAGTACCGCAAGCGGAATAAGCAGGTCTCTCATGTTTTGATGTTCTGATGTGGGAGGTGTCGAGGGTGTTGTAATTTCTGTTTCGTGTGTACGCATTGGTCCATATGACAGTGCATAATGAACGATAATAAAGACGGATGTGATCATCAGAAATGAGTAAAAGATAAATGGAATCGATTGTAGGTATATAAAGAGGGGGTCCGCGAGGACTCGGATTGATTCTGATGTTGCATTTGTGTCTACCCCTGCATTATTGATGTACGCGAGAATTATTGCAATCCAGCTTGAGACTGGCGCGAGTATAACGACAGGGCCACCCAGAGAGTGTATGAGAAACGCGAGTTTGTTGCGAGAGATATGCAGATGATCCATGATGGGGCTCATGACGTATCCTGTGGTTAAGATACTCAGATAGTCGTCAATAAAAAGGAGCGTGGAAACAAACATTGATGCATATTGTGCTTGTCGTGCGGAGCGAATTCGTGCAGTTACTGCTTGCGCAAACGATTCAGCACTATTGTTTGCTGCAAAGAGCGATACAAGAATGCCGGTAAATATTAAAAAGCCATACAAATAAAGATTGTCCAAATCTGTTGCAGTATTCCAGAGTGCTGAACTGCCGAGATTCCATGCGGGAGCGATATGTCCGTGTGTGGCTACTAAAGCAGCAGCTACGATGCCGGTGAAAAGCGATAAGTGGATTTGCCGTGTTACAATTGCTCCGATAATTACCAGAAGTGGTGGTACAACCGTGAGCCAACTATTTAGCATGAAAGTAATCCTTATTTGACGATTCTGTTGTTTTTCTCTACCTTATTACTATATCACTTTAGCCCATTTTGAGTATAGGTTCTACTGTAAAATAGTACATTGTAAGGTGTTTTCCATGAGTATGAATAAGGCATTCGTGTTAAAAAAAGAAGAAAGACGGCCACAGTGGCGTGTTTTGGATGCAGAAGGTAAGATCCTTGGCAGGCTTGCAACGCAGATTGCAAATATGCTTCGAGGAAAGGATAAACCGTATTATACGCCGCATACCGATTCAGGTGATTATGTGGTTGTTATCAATGCTGAGAAGGTAAGGTTGAGTGGCAATAAAATGGAAGGCAAGGAATATATTAGCTATTCTGGTTGGATGGGTGGCAAAAAGGTTTTGACGGCAAAAGAGGTGCTTGCAAAACATCCAACAAGATTGGTCGAAAAAGCAGTCAAAGGCATGCTTCCAAAGAATAAGCTCAATAAAGAAATTATAAAAAAGCTCAAAGTATATGTTGGATCAGAGCATCCACATAAGGCGCAGGTAGCAAAATAGGCTGAGATCATATTGTGTGGAAAATAAACGGCACCCGAGAAAGGGTGCCGTTATTTCATGCAATTGCCCTGAAATTTTTCTCTAAACCATAGTGTTTTTAGTGCGCAGTGTGTTAAAATTACTAATGTAGGAGTAAAAAGAATCCATAGTTCATAAAAGCGAAGGAGTGGTATGAAGAACAAAATCCTATTATTCGTGGCGTTTGCCAGCATTGCTACGACTCTTTATCCAGCCAAGATTTTTATTGAAAATGCTACGCAAGAAACAGTGTGGGCTTTGGTAAATAATCAAAAACGAACTGAGATTAGGAGTGATGTAGATAGGCACTGGTGGTGGTGGGTGCCTGAAGTACAGTCATTTGGAGCTATGGAGCTTGCCAGAATAGCGCTTTCTCAATTTCCAAACTTTTTCGAAATAAAGCCTGGAAAAACTATACTCCTTGGAACTGCTTTGCTGAAAGTCCCTAGAGAAGCCGGTCTATCCCCGGAAGCCATACGTACCGTTACTTTTCTGCGCAAAAAAGGTGAAACAGCAGTAACGGGAACATTTGCAATATTGCAGGAACAATTGGAACCAATTACAGAAAAATATGGTCTCACTGCGCTTGGGATAGATTGTATACGTGGAAGGATGCGTAAGACCTTTTGGGGCCGCATTCCAAAGTTTAGGTGCGATAGTCTAAAAGTACGTTACATCCCTCTCGAAGGCCCTGTAAGGTTGTGGCCCTATGAAATAGGTAGAAAATACACTATAAAAATTCCGAATGCCGAATCATTTGTGTATGATTTTGGCAAAAACCCAGTGAGGACCAAACGTACTATCAGGCTTACGAGCTGGGGCACGGTTGAGGAAGTAAAAAAATAGGTGTCAGCGCAATAACTGTTAGAAAGCATCCGCATAAGGCTCAGGTCGCAAAGGCTGCATAGATTCGTTTTTGCTTAAAAATAATTAGAAGGCGCTCAGTAATGGGCGACTTTCTTATCGTCCGAATCCGAAAAATTGTTTGATATTCTCTATGTAGGGATTTGCAAGACGTAGCACATCATAAACACTCAGATAGAGTATGAGGCCAAGAACCAAAAGCCATGAGGCCATGTGGATATATTCTCGTATTTTGATCGGCAGAGGCCTGCGGATGATTGCTTCTATGGTGTAAAACAGGAGTTGCCCTCCATCCAAAATAGGGAGTGGGATGAGATTGAGAATCGCTAAATTAATGCTGATAATGGCAAGCAAGAGAAGAAATATTTTAAAACTTGATGTGGCACCTTGGGTCAAAACAGAGATAATTACCACAGGTCCGCCGACGCTTTGGACGTCTCTGCGCTTGAAAATCAAAATAAAGCCTTGTACGGTTCGTACGATCCAATCATTGGTTAATTGAATGCCACGTTTAATAGACGCAAACAGTGATTGTTCCGCCACTTCTTGTATCTCAAACGCGATACCCAGTGATCCGACAATTTCATTGCCGACGGTGCGAGCCCCTACCGTGACCATGATCTCTTTTTCTTTGCCCTTACGTACGATCGTGATGGGAACGGTTTTGTTGGGCAGTGACTGTATGAGTTTGATGAGATAGTGCGTGTCCTTTTTTGCATCAATGGAATCGATCGCTTGAATAACATCTCCTTCACGAAGCCCAGCCTTTGCGGCGGCACTTTCAGGTTCGACATGTTGAATAACCCTGTTTGCATTGCTGGGATACAAAAGAGGGGTTTTCGGGATACCCATGAAAACCAAGGCCATGAATGCAACATAGGCAAAAAGCAGATTGCACAAAATTCCACCCATCATGACCAAGAATTTTTGATAATAGGGCTTGTTTGCAAAAGAATCGCTTTCTTTGCTCGAGGCATGTTTTTGTTCCCCCTGCCCCACTTCTGCGGCTCCTGCGATCTCTACAAAACCGCCGAGTGGGATAGCAGAAAGGGAGAACTCTGTGCCCCACATTTTACGAGAAAACAGTTTTGGACCAAATCCGATTGAAAAAGAGGGTGTTTTGATGCCAAAGAGTTTACAGAATAAAAAATGGCCTAATTCGTGAAATCCTATGAGAAAGCCTATGCCAAAAAGTGCTATAGCAATATAAATAATTCGATGACCGACCAATAGTATGGGAGAGATGAAGTCCATGAATATCCTTTAATTCTCTGTATGATTATCTGCTTGACAGGCATGGGAAAATGCTATCATGGATGAAACTCCAAGTCCATCGATTTTTCGCTTTTATCTGACGATAAACACCTCAAGTAGGACTTTTAGGGCACGTATGTGCGCGGTTGGCTTGGTTTTCGATAATTTTTCTTGAAAAAAAGGTTAAAATGGTTACACTTACTGGTAACTATTCTTACTTTTTCGTGAGTAAATTTAGTAAAAGTGTGGCCCGTGGTTAATCTAACCCGGAAAGCCAATAATGATTTTTTTAGTCATAAACCAGGATAGGGTCTTTACGCTATGCCAACAATTAACCAGCTGTGTCGTTTTGGAAGAAAACGAATAAAAGTACAAACAAAAAGCCCTGCCCTTAAGGGTGCGCCGCAGGCTCGTGGTGTGTGTACACGTGTATTTACAATGACGCCAAGAAAGCCAAACTCCGCGTTGCGGAAGGTTGCCCGGGTGAAGTTGTCAACTGGCGCAGTGATTACTGCATATATTCCTGGTGAAGGCCATAATCTACAAGAACACTCTGTGGTACTTGTTCGTGGCGGTAAGGTTAAGGATTTGCCTGGTGTGAAGTATCACATTGTTCGTGGGGCATTGGATGCAGCAGGTGTTGAAAATAGAAAACAGTCGCGCTCTCTCTATGGTACAAAGCGCGCTAAGAAAGAATAAGGTTTTGAGATATGCCAAGGCGTAAAAGAGAAGATTATTCAAGAGATATTGGTGTTGATCCTAGGTTTTCATCACCGCTTGTTCAGAAATTTATTAATGTTGTGATGTGGCGTGGTAAAAAAAATGCAGCGCGTAGCATTGTGTATGGTGCGATAGAAGAGTTGTCAAAAAAGGCAAAAGGCGATGATGCCAAAGCAATTGAAATTTTCAATAAAGCTTTTGAATCAGTTGTGCCAGTTGTAGAGGTTAGATCGCGTCGTGTTGGGGGTAGCGTGTATCAAATTCCGGTAGAAGTTCCGAGAAAGCGCGCGCAGTCTCTTGCTATGCGTTGGTTGATTGATGGAGCTGCGGGACGTCCGGATAAAACGATGGCATTGCGGCTTGCTCATGAGCTGATGGATGCATATGAGGGGCGTGGTGGTGCAGCGAAGAAAAAAGCAGACGTTCAAAGAATGGCAGAGGCAAATCGAGCCTTTTCACATTACGCTTGGTAGGTAGAAAGTATTATGGCTTATCCATTAGAAAAATATAGGAATATTGGTATCGCGGCCCATATTGATGCGGGCAAAACCACCGTGACTGAGCGCATTCTCTTTTATACTGGTATTTCTTACAAAATTGGAGAAGTGCATGAGGGCGAAGCAGTTATGGACTGGATGGCGCAGGAGCGTGAACGTGGTATTACGATTACCTCTGCGGCGACTACCTGTTTTTGGAAAGATCATCAAATTAACATTATTGATACGCCTGGCCATATAGATTTTACGATTGAAGTGGAACGTTCGCTGCGAGTGCTTGATGGTGCTGTTGTGGTATTTTCTGGTGTTGAGGGAGTTCAGCCGCAATCAGAAACGGTGTGGCGTCAAGCAAATCGATACAATGTGCCCCGTATTATTTTTGTGAATAAGCTTGATCGTATTGGTGCTGATTACTTGAGAGTAGTGAAAGATATTAATACGCGACTGCACGCAAATGCGTTGCCGATGCAAATCCAGGTAGGCTATGCAGAGGATTTTACTGGCGTTATTGATCTTTTAACGCGCAAGATGGCGACGTTTAGTGGTGATATGGGTGAAAATGTTGAATGGCAAGATGTTCCTGCTAAATATGTTGATCAGGTTGAGAAAATGCGCGCTCATGTTGTTGAAACGGCTTGCGAATTTAATGATGTGCTTGCAGATAAGTTTTTGAATGAAGAAGAAATTTCAATGGAAGAAATTAAGCATGCGTTACGTAAGGGCGTGATTGATTTGAAAGTAACACCGGTGTTTTGTGGTAGTGCATTTAAAAATAAGGGAGTTCAGCAACTCCTTGACGCGGTTGTTGATTACTTGCCATCACCTCTTGAAGTTCCACCAATTGAAGGTATTCTTTTGGAGGTTGATGAAAAGATTACAATTCACCCTGATCCGAAAGCTGCATTTCATGCATTAGTTTTTAAAATTATGACTGATCCATATGTGGGAATGTTGAGTTTTATTCGAGTATATTCGGGTGAATTAAAAGCAGGTTCGTATGTATATAATGCTCGTTCTGGCGCTAAGGAGCGTGTGAGTCGCTTGCTTAAAATGCATGCGAATAAGCGTGAAGAGATTAGTTCAGTTCGCGCTGGAGATATTGCGGCTGTCATTGGTATTAAAGATGCAAAGACGGGGGATACGCTGTGTGAAGAAGGCAGCATGGTCTTGCTTGAATCAATTAATATTCCAGCTCCGGTTATTTCGACTTCAGTTGAGCCAAAGAACAAGGCTGATTATGAAAGAATGGCGTTGTCTTTGCGGAAATTGATGCAAGAAGATCCTTCGTTTCGTTTTTCATATAATGAAGAAACAGGGCAAACAGAAATATCTGGTATGGGTGAACTGCATTTAGAAATTATTGTTGACCGATTGCGTCGTGAGTACAAGGTTGATGTTGCACAGGGTAAACTCCATGTTGCATATAAAGAAACAATTCAGGCACCTACTGAGGCCGAGGGTAAGTTTATCCGCCAATCTGGTGGTCGTGGTCAGTATGGTCATGTGTGGATCAAAATGGAGCCGCTTGAGCGAGGTAAGGGGTTTGAGTTTATTGATAAGGTTGTTGGTGGTTCGATTCCGAGAGAGTTTATTTCTGCTGTGGAAAAAGGGATTGAAGAGTCTCTGAGTTCCGGTGTTTTAGGGGGTTATCCTGTAGTCGACTCTCGTGTAACGCTCTATGATGGTTCGTATCACGATGTTGACTCGTCAGAAATTGCGTTTAAGCTGGCTGCGTCGATGGCATTTAAAGCAGCAATGAGCAAGGCTTCTCCTGTTTTGCTTGAACCAATTATGAAGGTAGTGGTTGAAACTCCTGAAGAATACATGGGTGATGTCATGGGTGATCTTAATTCACGGCGTGGCAGAATTCTTGGAATGGAGGCAATGCCGAGTGTTCAAGAAATTAGCGCAGAAGTTCCCCTTGGTGAAATGTTTGGATATGTTTCGACATTACGATCTATGACGAAGGGGCGTGCGGGGTATTCTATGGAGTTTGAATGTTATCGTGAGGTTCCGAAGAACGTTCAAGAGACAATTTTAGAGAAGAAATAATACGTAATTAATAAGTATGATTAGGAGTTATCTATGGCAAAAGATGTTTTCGAGCGAAAAAAGCCGCATTTAAATGTGGGGACGATTGGTCACGTTGATCATGGTAAAACAACGCTTACCGCAGCAATTACAAAACGACAAGCAAGTAAGGGACAAGCGGACTTTAAAGCATTTGATGAAATTGATAACGCGCCAGAAGAAAAAGAGCGTGGTATTACTATTTCAACATCTCATGTTGAATATGAATCAGCAAAGCGACATTATGCACATATAGATTGCCCTGGTCATGCTGACTATGTAAAAAATATGATTACCGGTGCTGCACAGATGGATGGTGGTATTTTGGTAGTATCTGCTGTCGATGGTGCAATGCCTCAGACTCGTGAGCACATTGTGTTGGCTCGTAACGTGAACGTTCCTGCGTTGATTGTGTATCTCAACAAGTGTGACATGGTTGATGATCCAGAAATGATTGACATGGTCGAAGAGGAAATTCGTGAGTTGTTGAGCAAATACGATTTTCCTGGGGATGAAATTCCAATCATTCGTGGTTCAGCGCTGAAGGCATTGGAAGGTGACGAAGGTGAACTTGGTGTACAATCAATCGATAAATTGATTGAAGCCCTTGATTCTTATATTCCAGAGCCAAAACGAGAAATTGATAAGCCATTTCTTATGCCAATTGAGGGCGTATTTTCAATTTCCGGCCGAGGAACAGTTGCAACTGGTAGAATTGATCAAGGAAAAGTGAAGGTTGGTGAAGAAGTAGAGGTGGTTGGTTTTGGAGAAACAATCAAAACGGTTGTAACTGGTGTTGAGATGTTCAGAAAAATGTTGAACGACGGTCAAGCTGGTGACAACGTTGGATTGCTTCTGCGTGGTGTTAAAAAAGAAGATATTGAGCGAGGCATGGTTGTTGCTGCTCCTGGTTCAGTAAAGCCACACAAGAAGTTCAAGTGTAAAGCATATATTTTGACAAAAGAAGAAGGTGGCCGACACAGTCCATTCTTTAGTGGATATAGACCACAGTTTTATTTCAGAACAACAGACGTGACGGGTATTGTCACATTGCCAGAAGGTCGTGAAATGGTAATGCCAGGTGATAACGTTGATGTGTCTGTTGAGTTGATTTCGCCAATTGCAATGAGCAAAGATTTGCGTTTTGCAATTCGTGAAGGTGGTAGAACAGTTGGTTCTGGTGTGGTAACCGAGATTACTGAGTAAGTAGATGGCTATGAAAAAACAACGTATTCGTCTTAAACTCAGATCGTATGATCATCGTTTATTAGATAACGCTGTAAAACAAATTGTTTTAACAGTACGAAGAACGGGCGCCCAACTTATGGGGCCAGTTCCTCTCCCAAATAAGCGGCGTTTGTTTACGGTATTGCGCTCTCCGCATGTAGATAAAAAATCTCGCGAACAGTTCGAGATTACGACTCATAAGCGCATTTTAGATATTGTTGCACCATCGGATAAAACAATGGATTCTCTGATGAAGTTGAATATATCTTCTGGTGTTGATGTAGAGATTAAATAACGAGAGGTCGTCCAATGGTTTCAGGAATATGGGGTAGAAAGATCGGCATGACCCAAGTTTTTAGTGGGGATAAGGCCATTCCGGTTACGGTTATTGATGTTGGGCATTGGATTGTTACTGGCATCAAAACGAAAGCACGCGATGGATATAATGCGCTCCAAGTTGGGTGTATTAAAAAGCGTTATGTTGGTCAATCGCCTTCGGCTAGTTGGGCAAAAAAACCGAGTCAATATTTTACTTTTCTGCGTGAAATTCGAGTGGGTGAGTTGCCAGAAAATGTGAAAATAGGAGATGCTGCCACATTTTATACCGAGCTCAAAGAAGGCGAGCAGGTTGACGTGTGTGGTATTACAAAGGGGCGCGGATTTGCTGGCGTGGTAAAAAGATGGAACTTTGGCGGTCCGCCTGCAAGTCATGGGCATACTATGGGAAAAAGGACTGGATCATTGGGAAACTTGTGTGCTAACGGTAAGGTTGTCAAAGGAAAAAAGATGCCTGGCCATATGGGAGTGCAGCAACGTATGATGAAGAATTTAGATATAGTAAAGGTTGATCATGATGGACCAGTAGTACTGATCAAGGGTTCAGTGCCTGGTTATGATGGGTCATTAGTATTTATGCGCAAGCATGTTTAGTAGGTAAGATATGGATACGCAAAAAAATGTGAAGTCAGATCCGGTATCATGTACGATATCAGTGAAAGAGTTAGGAATTACTCCTCCTGTTTCTTCGCCTGCAGTGAAACAACAATTTGCGCAATGGGTGAGAGCGTTATTGCAAAACTGGCGACAAGGTACTGTTGGAGTGAAAGGTCGATCAGATGTTTCGTTGACGAATAAAAAACCATGGAAACAAAAGGGAACTGGTCGTGCACGAGCTGGAACAGCACGCTCTCCATTGTGGACTGGTGGTGGTGTTACGTTTGGCCCACAAAAAAGGTCAAAAGTATTGTCTGTTCTCATGAAATCGAAAAAGAAGGTATTAGCACATATGCTTGCTGAGCGTCTGGAGAATGACAAAGTAATTATGCTTGATTGGCAGTTGTCATCGGATAAGCCAAAGACGAAAGAGGCGGCTCAGGTATTGCGAGATGCATCATTGAAAGGCAAGAAGCTGACGTTGTTACTTTCGCCGAATGATATGCTTTATTATTCATCCTTTGTGAATATTCCTGGAGTTCAAGTGCTCTTATTCGATCAGCCGAATGCATATGATTTAGTTAATTGCGAGTACTGGGTGTTTTTTAAGAAAGATTTAGACGCATTTAAAGAAGCGGTAAAGAAATGGCAATAAAATTAACAAACTTCGATATCATTAAAGGGCCTATGATTTCAGATAAGGCACATAAGTTGAATCAACGTAATAATCAGTTGGTTTTGCGTGTGCACTTGAAAGCCAATAAGCCTCTTATTAAAAAAGCGATAGAGAAGTTGTTTGAAGTAAAGGTGAAGAATGTTCGTACCATGATTCGGAAAAAGTCACGAGTACGAGCAACGCAAAAACGGTATAATGCAAAGCCGGCACCGGAAAAATTTAAAATAGCGCATGTTACTCTTGCCGAGGGGCATAGCTTGAACTTGTTTGATCAAGCAGGAGCTCCATCGGTTAAGGGAGAACAACAAACAAAAACAGGACGTTAGTCTGTTTATTAAGATGACTGAAAAGGTATTAGTATGTCAGTAATACGGAGAAAGCCGCGAACACCTTCTGCTCGTTTTCAATCGTATCTCAGTACGAAAGAGCTTACGAAGAAAAAATCTGAAAAAAAATTGACGACTCCTTTAAAAAGGAGTGGCGGGCGTAATGTATATGGCAGGATTACCACGCGTCATCGTGGTGGTGGGGCTGCTAGAAAATATCGTATTATTGATTTTGGTCGTACAGAACGGGATGTTCCTGGCAAAGTATCAGCTATAGAATATGATCCAAATCGTAATGTAAATATTGCGCTCATTGTGTATGCCAGCGGTGCAAAGCAGTATATTTTGCATCCAGCAGGGCTCTCTATTGGTGATACGGTGATGTCGAGTGAAAAAACAGATGCGAAGACTGGCCATGCATTGCCATTAAAAAACATTCCGGTTGGTTTTATGGTGCACAATGTTGAGATTAGGCCTTGGTCAAAAGGCACCTTTGCTCGCAGTGCAGGGACGGCAGCTCAGATCATGGGAAAATCCGATGGTTACATAACATTGAAGATGCCATCAGGTGAAATCAGAATGGTTCCGCAGAATAGCTGGGCGACAGTTGGTGTGCTTGGTTCTGCTGAATATAAAAATATATCGTGGGGTAAGGCTGGTAGAATTAGACATTTAGGGTTCCGCCCTACTGTTCGTGGGATGGCAATGAACCCTGTTGATCATCCTCATGGTGGTGGTGAGGGTCGTTCTAAATCTGGTTCTCATCCAAGGTCTCCTTGGGGTAAGGGCGCAAAAGGAACTCGAACGAGACGGCGCAAGAACGATTTAATTATTAAGCGTCGTAAGACGAAGAACAAACGTTAATTTTAAGTAGAGGTAGATTATGGCTCGGTCCGCAAAGAAAGGTCCTTTTGTAGATGAATCGTTGCTTGAGAAAGTGAAGGCCACGAAGGATAAGGGCAAACGTGAGGCAATAAAAACCTGGTCGCGAAGAAGTATGATAACTCCCGATTTTGTAGGTTTGACGTTTGCGGTACATAACGGAAAGAAATTTGTTTCAGTGTTTGTTACTGAGAATATGGTGGGACATCTTTTGGGTGAGTTTTCTCCTACAAGGACGTTTCGTTTGCATAGTGGTCAGCGACAATCTGGTATGAAATCAAATGAATAAAAATTTGTCACAAGTGGATAAATACGGTAAAATTACTATTATAACTCAGGTTTTTTATCTGGTATAAATAAATAGACTTGCTAAGGTTGAAAAATGCAATTTAGTGCAAAGGTTCGGTATCTTCGTTATTCTCCTTATAAATTGCGTCCTCTTGTGGATGCTATAAGGAGTAAAAGTGTAACATATGCGCTTCAGTGGCTGGCGACGTCCTCATTGAAACGGGCTGTTCCAGTGAAAAAGATGCTGGAGTCTGCTGTGGCCAATGCAAAGCATTTGCAGGATGTGAGTCCTGACAAGTTGCGCATCAAGGATATGCGAGTGGATCAGGGTCGTATACAGCGATACTATAAACCGGGAGCCATGGGACGTTCGAATATTCAGAGAAAGCGATTTAGTCATATGTCCGTAGTATTAGAATCTATTGATAAGAAAGAGGCAAAGCGTGGGACAAAAGGTTAATCCAGTAGGATTTAGAACGGGAATTTACCGTGATTGGGATGCACGTTGGTATGCACCGATTTCCAAATATGGCCAATCTGTTCTTGAGGATATGCGTATTCGTGAGCTGGTTGATTCTCAGCTGAAACACGCTGAAGTATCACATATCGAGATTGAAAAAGCTGGAGATAATGTACGGATTGTTATTCACTCGGGACGTCCGGGAGTTGTGATTGGTAAGGGTGGTAAAGAGATTGATGAGCTTCGTGCATTGTTTGCAAAAAAACTGAACAAGGCCAATGTTGAGATTTCGGTACAAGAAGTTAAAAAGCCTGAACTGAACGCTGTGATTTTAGCAAAAAATATTGCTGAGCAGTTGGAGCGTCGTGTGAGTTATAAGCGGGCAATGAAACGAGTGCTTACTTCTACAATGCGCAGTGGTGCTATTGGGGTAAAGGTTATGATTTCCGGTAGATTGAACGGTGCGGAAATTGCACGTTCTGAATGGATGAGACTTGGGTCCATACCATTACATACGCTTCGATCGAATATCGACTATGGTGAAGCAAGAGCAAAAACAACATACGGTATTATCGGGGTGAAAGTCTGGGTTTATACCGGCGAATACCAACACGTTAAAAAGCGATAATGAGAGAAAGAGGCCATTATGTTAATGCCAAAAAAAGTAAAGTTTCGTAAGGTTCAGCGTGGCCGAAGGAAGGGTCTTTCAAAAGGGGCGCTCGAGATAGAGTTTGGCGAATTCGGGTTGCGTGCTGTAGAGCCGGCATGGCTTACGGCTCGTCAGATCGAATCTATGCGTGTTGCGCTTTCTCGTCATACGAAAAAAGTTGGAAAGTTTTTTTTGCGTGTATTCCCTGACAAGCCTGTTACGAAAAAACCGGCAGAAACAAGGATGGGTAAAGGTAAGGGCAATGTTGAGGAGTGGGTTTCGGTAGTGAAGCGAGGACGCATTGTTTGCGAAATTGGAGGTGTAGATGAGCGAATTGCAAGAGATATTTTGCGAGGTGCTTCCTATAAACTTCCTATGAAGACAGTATTTATTAAAAAATCTAGTACTAACGGTAATGTGCAATGAAGGTTGCTGAGTTTAAAAAATCGCTGGAACAGATGAATGTGCAGCAGTTGCAAGAAAGATTAGACAAACTGCAGCGTGACCTTTTTAGTTTGAGGTTAAGTTCGGCTACTGCTCATGTTAAAAATTATGCTCTTTTCAAGCAGTATCGAAGAAATATTGCACGAGTTTTGACGTTGATGGGGCAGCGATCAGATATTACGGAAAGCGAATAAGGACGTACATGGTAGAAGAACAGACTATAAAGAAAAATTTGTTATATTCTGGGACAGTGGTGTCAGATAAGATGGATAAAACAGTTGTAGTGGAAACGAAACGGACATTTAAGCACACTCGTTTTCACAAGATTGTTACCAAAAGTAAAAAGTATAAAGTTCATGATGAGAAGGGAATTGCAAAGGTTGGCGACATAGTGGAATTTTATGAATGTCGTCCTTTGTCCAAGACAAAATATATGTGTCTTGCCCAAATTGTAAAACAGCATTCTTACTAGTGGGATAGGCAATGGTTCAAAAAGAATCGTATTTAGAGGTTGCCGATAACTCCGGCGCAAAAGCGATGCAATGTATTCATATTATCGGTGGTACAAGAAAGCGTTTTGCTCGTCTTGGAGATAAGGTCAAGTGTGCCGTGAAGAAGGCGATTCCTGGCGGGACAATAAAAAAAGGGCAAATGGTTGATGTTGTTATTGTGCGCGCGAAAAAAGAGTCGCGTCGCGATGATGGAACATATATTAAGTTTGGTGATAATGCCGGTGTCATTATCAATAAAGATGGAGAGCCTGTTGGAACGCGTATTTTTGGTCCAATTGCTCGAGAGCTTCGTGCTAAAGGTTTTTCTAAGATTATTTCGCTTGCACCAGAGGTGCTATAGGGTTGTGTTATGGTAGCAAGAATTAAAAAGAACGATACAGTTGTGGTTTTATCGGGGCGCGATAAAGGTAAAAAGGGTGTGGTTATACAGATGAATCTCAAGAAGGGAAAAGCGCTTGTTGAGGGAGTTGCGCTTGCAACTCGGCATAAAAAGCCTCGTCGCGCTGGTGAGCAAGGAAGTATTAAGAAAGAAGAAAGTTTTATTGCTTTGTCGAATGTTATGCCGGTATGTGCTGCGTGCAAAAAACCGTCACGAACAAGTAGCAAGCTGCTAGAGACGGGCAAAAGAATGCGTATCTGTAATCGATGTAACGAGATATTTTAAGGCGGGCTAGGATAGCAAGATGGCGACAGGAAAAACTCGACTTTACGAAGAATATGTGACGAAGATACGACCTGCGTTACAGAAAGATTTGGGCATCAAGAACATTATGGAAGTGCCCAAAGTGAGCAAGATTGTGCTGAATGTTGGTGCGGGTAAAGAGATGATAAGTGATAGTAAAATTATCAAGGTCATCCAAGACATTTTGGCGCGGATTGCTGGACAGCGGCCAATTGTAACAAAGGCGCGCAAATCCATTGCTGGATTTAAAATTCGAGAAGGGATGCCGCTTGGTGTGAAAGTGACGCTGCGTGGTAAAAATATGTATGAGTTTCTCGATAGGTTAATTACCATTGCACTCCCAACTGTTCGTGATTTTCAGGGAGTTACGTCTAATTTTGATAGCCGTGGTAATTATAACCTAGGTATTAAAGAGTGGGTTATATTTCCCGAAGTAGATTACGAAGTTACGGATAAGACTTATGGACTTAATATAACAATTGGTACTACTGCAAAAAATGATGAACGCGCATACGCATTATTAGAAAAATTTGGCATGCCTTTTCGTAAGGCATCATAGCAGTTGAGGTTTTATGGCTAAGAAATCGTTAATAGAAAAATCAAATAAGACACCGAGGTTTGCAGTGAGAGCATACAACAGGTGCAAGCTATGTGGGCGCCCTCGTGGGTATTTGCGCATGTTTAACATGTGTCGTATTTGTTTTAGAAAAAATGCACTGAAGGGATTTCTTCCCGGTGTTAAAAAAGCAAGTTGGTAGGATATAGTTATGGATTCAATAGGAAACTTTTTAACAATTATTCGCAACGGGCTTCGTATTAGTAAGCCGTATGTTGTGACATCTTGTTCAAAAATGAATAGGGCTATTGCGGATATATTGCAGCAAGAAGGATTTGTAAGGGGAGTTGAGGAGTTGGAGGATGAAGCCGGGAAAAAGAAGCTTAAAATCTTGTTAAAATATGTTGTTGGTGAGTCGGCGATTCATGACATACAACGTGTGAGCAAGTTAAGCCGTCGTTCATATAAGGGGGTAAAAGAAATCAGACCAGTAATTGGTGGGTTAGGACTTTCTATTATGACGACTAATCGTGGTGTGATTTCCCATAAGGAAGCGAAGCGTTTAGGTGTTGGTGGCGAAGTTATTTGTACAGTATGGTAACGAGATAAGATATGTCTAAGATAGGTAGAAAATCGATAGATATCAGTGGCGTGCAGGTTGAAGTAAAAGGGCAGGATGTCCTTTACAAAGGGGCAAAGGCGTCGGGTGTCTATGTGCTTCCTGATTCTCTTGAAGTTCGAATAATTGATAATCAGCTTGCTATTGCTCCCAAAAAAGAAGCTGTGCAGAAGTTGAAAGCTCGAGATTTAAATCGTGTTTGGGGGTTGCATCGGGCGTTACTTTCAAATGCTATTACCGGTTCAAAAAAAGAGTTCGAAAAAATTGTAGAAATTACGGGGCTTGGGTATAAGGCAGTACAATCGGGTAAAAAAATTGTTTTCACTCTTGGTTATAGTCACAAGATTGACTTTGAGTTGCCGCAGGGTGTGAATATTGCGTTTGATAAGACTGGGCAAAAACTTACGATATCGTCTCCTGATAGAGAGATTTTAGGGAAGGTGAGTAGTCAGATTTGTGCATTGCGTAGGCCAGAGCCATACAAGGGTACTGGAATTAAATTGTCAACGGACCGTATTATACGTAAGGCAAGTAAGGGTAAATAGTCTTTTTACATGGGATAAAACAGTGGCTGTCAGTAAGAAAGATCGAATTCGAGCAAAACGTAGAGCGTTACGTGTTCGTAGTAAATTAAAAACAAGTGTAGTGCCACGTATTGCTGTATTTCGCAGTTTAAAGCAGATATATGGTCAAGTAATTGATAATGTGACGCGTTCAACCATAGTGAGTTGTGCGTCAAGTAATATCAAAGAAGTTACTGGGGACAAAAAAGCAGTGGCTCATGCAGTCGGAAAAGAGCTCGCAAAACGTGCGAAGGAAAAAGGTATTGACCACGCAGTTTTTGATCGTGGGCGTTACAAATACCATGGGCGGTTGCAGGCTTTTGCTGAAGGGGTCCGTGAAGGCGGAATTAAAATTTAAAAGCCACTAGTTTTGATACAAGGTGAATAATGAGAAAGAAAGATACGGTAGAGGCAGAAAGCACATTTGTAGATCACATTGTGAGTGTGCGTCGTGTTACCAAAGTTACCAAGGGTGGAAAGCGGTTTTCGTTTTCAGCATTTGTGGTATCTGGTGATAGGGCTGGACAGGTTGGCATAGCATTAGGTAAAAGCAAAGAAGCAACATCAGCTATTGCGAAAGCAACGAATAAGGCTCGCAAAAGCATGGTTACAGTCCCATTGAGAGGGGCAACTATTCCGTATCGTGTAGAGGGAAAACATGGCGCTGCAAAGGTTGTATTGCTTCCAGCTTCAAAGGGTACCGGTAAAATTGCAGGTGGTGCAATTCGTGCGGTTATCGATGCTGCAGGAATTGAGGATGCTTTGACAAAGTCATTGGGCACTGCAAACGCTTTGAGTGTTGCAAAAGCTACCCTGAATGCTTTGGCAAAGTTACGTTCTGCTGCTTATTTAGCTAAGTTGCGCGGAATGGACGTAAAAAATATGGTGAAGGGAGCATAATGTTGACGCTGAGTAATCTAGAACAAACAAAAAAGAAAAGAAAGCGTATTGGGCGTGGCGGAAGTCGTGGTGGCACATCTGGCAGAGGCCATAAAGGACAAAATGCTCGATCTGGAGGCGGAGTGCGACCCGGTTTTGAAGGCGGTCAGATGCCTTTATATCGTCGTCTTCCAAAAAGGGGATTTTCAAATTATCGGTTTAAAACGATAGTGAAAACGGTGAACCTAGAGCAGTTGAATGGTCTTGTCAGTGAGGGTGAGGAAATCTCAAAGGCTATGTTGCTTGAAATGGGTGTAGTGAAAGCAAAAAAGGGTCAGAAATTTTTATTAAAAGTTTTAGGTAACGGTTCAGTGAAGAGTCCCGTGATTGTGGTAGCGGATCTGTTCAGTGAATCAGCTCGTAAAGCAATTGAAGAAGCTGGCGGAAAAGTTTTAACGGAAAAGGAGTAAGTAGTGATACTCCTCAAAAATTTCATTAACATTTTTCATGTTGCTGATTTACGTAAAAAATTATTTTTTACTTTGGCGGTATTGATTGTCTATCGAATAGGGAATCATATTCCTGTTATTGGTGTTGATATTGCTCAGTTACAGCAATTTATGTCGCAGAAATCGGGCCTTGGTGGCTTGTTTTCGTACCTTGATATGTTCTCTGGCGGAAGTCTTCGTCAATGTACCTTATTTGCTTTGGGCATTATGCCATACATTACGTCATCCATTATGATGCAGATTTTGAGTATGTCTGTTCCGACGCTCGAACAACTTATGAAAGAGGGTGATTATGGGCGAAAGATTATTAACCAGTATACGCGTTACTTAGCACTTGTAATTTCACTTGTGCAAAGTTTCGGTTTTGCAATGATGGTTGAACGGTATGGCTTAGTTATTAATCCAGGATGGTCGTTTCGCTTGATGTTCATGTTCTGTCTTACTATCGGTTCGATGGTGGTGATGTGGCTTGGAGAACAAATTGCGCTTCATGGTATTGGTAATGGCAGCTCTATGATCATTTTTGCCGGTATTGTTGCTCGATTTCCGCAAGATATTGTGACGACTATTCAGGCTGTGCGCGATAAGATTATGGATCCGGTAGTTGCGCTTGTTATTTTGGTTATTGTGGTTGGTATGGCTGCGTGCATTGTCTTTCTTGAAAAGGGAGATCGAAAAATTCCTGTTCAATATACGCGTCGTATGGTTGGACAACGAATGTATGCTGGTCAGAGTACCTACATACCATTCAAGATAAATACGGCGGGTATTATGCCTGTTATTTTTTCAAATTCCGTACTGAATGTTCCGCTCTTTTTATCAGCATTTCTTGCAGCACGGTTTCCAATATTCATGTGGTTTAAAGATAGTATGGTTCCTACAGGGATCATATATAATGTGTTAGATTTTATTCTTATCATATTCTTTTCATTTTTCTACACAGCATTGGTCTATAATCCAGAGGAACTTGCAGACAATATTAAAAAGGGTGGTGGTTTTATTCCTGGCATTAGACCAGGTCGTAAAACAGCAGACTTCTTTAATTTCCTATTGACGCGTCTCGGGTTGGTTGGTTCTTTGTATTTGGCATTTTTAGCTATTGCGCCGAATTTTGTATATGTGGTTTTGCGTATTCCATTCCATCTGAGCACATTGAGTGGTACTTCATTGCTTATTATGGTTGGCGTGGCTCTTGAGGCGGCATCACAAGTGGAATCGTATCTCATTGAGCATCGCTACGAAGGGTTCCTGTCTTCCGGCAGATTGCGTGGCGGGAGGGCTCGTTGAACAAGCGGAATGTGTTCATATTTAGTGGGGCACCAGGGGCTGGAAAGGGCTCACTTGCTCGATTGTGCGTAAGCAAGCTTGGTTTCGAGCAAATATCGACTGGCGACCTGTGTCGACAGCATATCGCTAAACAGACTGAAATAGGCAAGAAAATAGATTTTATCATTAAATCTGGTAAACTGATTCCTAATGATCTTGTTACAAAAATGGTATTGGAATGGTTCTTTGAGCATGACAGCGATGACGCGACGGTGATTCTGGATGGGTATCCACGTACCGTTGGGCAAGCGGAGGCTTTTCGGACGTTAACACAAGATGGAACGTTGCCGGTTGATGTTGTGGTTGTTAAATTCGCAATTGATGATGAAATTGTTGTGAATAGGTTGGGTAGCCGGCAAGTATGCCAGAATAAGGCATGTCAGGCGGTCTATTCTACTGAACCTGACGCAGGGCTTTCGACGAAAAAACAGGGCATTTGTGACATATGTGGGCATTCAGTGGGAACACGAAAAGATGATATGCCAGAAGTAGTAAGAAATCGTTTGCGACTATTTCATCTGCATGAGCAAGAGCTTTTGCGCTTTTATGAAACGGTCGGATACAAGATTATTGATATTGATGCGAATGAGCCGTTGAATAATATGTTTGACCAGTTTCAGCGACAAATACAGTAGGTGGGTGAGCGTTATGGTGACGATCAAAAATAAATTATCTTTACAAAAAATGGAGACGGCAGGAAAGCTGCTCGTTGAAATTTTTGATGAAGTAGCGTTGCTTATCAAGCCTGATGTTACTGCGTTTGCGATTGATCACGCGATTGAAAAACTCATTCTAAAAAAGGGATTGGTGTCTCGCACAAAAGGTTACATGGGGTACAAGCATGCAAGCTGTATTTCAATAAATGACGAAGTAGTGCATGGCGTTCCGTCAGATCAAAAATTGTTAAAAGATGGAGATCTTGTAAAAATTGACGTATGTGCATCGTGGAGTGGTTATTGTGCAGATATGGCACGATCTTTTTATGTTGGCTCTATGCCTGAATCGGTAAAACAGTTTGTGTCGAATGCTCAAAGAGCGTTGAATAAAGGGATTGAACAGGCACTAGTTGGAAACACTTTGGGTGATATTTCGGCAGCCATTCAGCATGAAGTTGAAAAAGAAGGTTTTGGTATTGTGCGTGATTTTGCTGGTCATGGTATTGGCAAGAATATGCACGAAGAACCAGAAATTCTTAATTACGGAACTGCGGGCAAAGGCATTGTGTTGCGAAGTGGTATGACGTTTGCTCTTGAGCCAATGACCACAATGGGAAAGCATGACGTATTTGTTGATCGTGATGGTTGGACGGTAAAGACAGCCGATAGGAGTTTGGCGGCGCATGTTGAGGATACGATAGTGGTCACTGAGAGTGGACCAAAAATTTTAACACGAACAAGCGCAACAAGCGTTGCGTAATAGTGAGATTATGAAACATAAAGAAGGCGTTATTCGTGTTGATGGAATAGTGAATGAGACATTGCCCAATGCTATGTTTCGTGTTGAGCTTATTGAGGGCGGACACGAAGTGTTGGCACATGTTTCTGGTAAAATGCGCATGCATTATATTCGTATTTTACCAGGCGATAAGGTTACGATTGAACTGTCGCCCTATGATTTAATGCGGGGACGCATTGTGCTCCGTCATAAAAACTAAGTGATAATGAGAAAGAGGCATCATGAAAGTGCGAACATCTGTTAAAAAAATTTGCAAGGATTGCCGTATTATTAAGCGATCTGGTGTGGTACGTGTTCTTTGTAAACAGAACCCAAGACATAAACAAAGACAAGGATAAAAAGGCGCTAGATGGGAATTGGATATGATTAGAATAGAAGGTATTAACCTGCCGTTAAAAAAACGTGTTGAGTATGGACTTACATATATTTTTGGTATTGGCCCAAAGTTGTCACGTGATATACTGGGTAAGGTAAAAATTAGTTTGGATAAACGGGTAATTGACTTAACCGATTCCGATATTGCTGCGATCCAAAAAGAAATTTCCTCCAATTACAAGGTTGAAGGTGGTTTGCGCAAGGAAGTAACCATTAATATTAAGCGGTTGCAGGAAATAGGCTCATATCGTGGCTTGCGTCATAAGCGTCGTTTACCAGTACGAGGACAGCGGACTAAAACAAATGCTCGTACGAGAAAGGGTCCTAAAAAGGCTCCTGTGGCATTGAAACGTAAAGTAACTAAGAAGTAATGGTGGAATACAATGGCTTATAAGAAAAAATCAAAAAAACAGAAGCGTCATCTTGATTCCGCTATCGTGCATGTGCAGTCTTCCTTTAACAACACATTGGTAACGGTCACTTCTCCTGAAGGTGATGTGCTTATGGGTGGAAGTTCTGGCAGGCTAGGGTTTAAAGGCTCTCGAAAAGGAACCCCGTTTGCAGCAGGGCAGGTTGTGTCAACGTTGACCAAAGATATGAAAAGTATGGGTATTAAGAATTTGGAAGTGAACTTGCGTGGTGCAGGTTCAGGCAGAGATTCTGTCGTGCGTTCGTTACAAGCTGCGGGGTTTATGATTAATACGCTCCGTGATGTAACTCCGTTGCCTCACAACGGATGTAGGCCACCCAAAAAACGTCGTGTGTAATTAGATTTTGATTAATGATAATGGTGAATTATGGCACAAGCAGTAGGTAAAGAAAAAAAAGGCCCTGAGGGTACGAAGCGTCCAAAGAAGCAGTCTGAATATGGTAGACAGCTGAGCGAAAAGCAAAAAGTAAAACAGATGTATAATATGCGTGAGCGTCAATTTAGACGATTTTTCTCAATTGCAGTTCATACAAAAGGTGCTCCTGGGGATAATCTGTTGAGTTTGCTTGAGCGACGCCTTGATAATGCATTTTATCGTTTAAAGATGGCTACTTCACGCAAACAGGCCCGCCAGTTAATTGTGCATGGCCATGTTATGGTGAATGGCAAAAAGGTTTCATCTCCGTCTTACTTTGTATCGATTGGAGATACGATTACATTGAAACCATCGGCATTCGATCATAAGGCGTTTTTAGCGCAGGTGGTCGATAAAAGATTAAATTTAGGGATTAAAGTTCCTGAATGGTTGGAGCTTGATAAGAAATCATATAAAGGTAAAGTATTGCGTGATCCAGAGAGATCAGATTTACAGGTACCGATTGAAGATAATCTTATTGTTGAGTTGTATTCTAAGTAGACATTACTTGTTTAAGCATAATTTTTTGGCATTTTATGCCCGATAGGTGAGGGAGGTTGCATGGAAAATAAAGAGAAAGAATATCAGTTGTTAACGATTCCCAAGTTAGCATGGGACAAAAAATCGCTCAGTGAAACGTTTGGTGAGCTTATTGCTCAACCGCTAGAGCCTGGATTTGGCCATACGCTTGGCAATGCACTACGCAGAATATTGCTGAGTGCTGTAGAAGGTTCTGCTGTTACGTCTGTAGTCATTAAAGGTGTCAACAACGAGTTTTCTGCCATACCAGGCATCGTTGAAGATGCGATGCAGATTGTGTTGAACGTAAAGGGTATTGTGATTCGTAACAAAGATGGCAAACCCGGAAAAATGCATTTGAAAAAATCTGGAGAAGGAGTTGCAACGGTTGCAGATATCCAAGCTGATGAGCATTTGGAACTGATTAATGCAGATCATGTTATCGCACATCTTGCTGATAATGGAGAGTTGGATATTGAGTTTTTTGTTGAAAATGGTCGGGGATATCAGCCAGCTCAATGGCCTCAAGGTAAGTCATATCAAGAAGATGGTCGTATCTATATTGATTCTATGTTTTCGCCAGTTCGAAAAGTTGTTTTTGATATAGAAAAGACTCGTGTCGGGAAAGACATTGACTATGATAAGTTGATTTTGCAAATCCATACCGACGGATCTGAAAATCCTCTCGATGCAGTTCATTACTCTGTTTCTGTTTTACGTACGCAGTTGGAACATTTCCTCGCAAGTTCAGAAATTCCATTCAATGAAATTTCAAAATTGCCTGAAGAGGAAGAAGTTGAAGAGCCGCTTGAGCTTGATAAGTTGGGATTAAAAGATGTTCCTGTCGAACTGTTACTCAAGCCAATTGAAGAACTTGAGTTGTCGGTTCGTGCGCATAACTGTTTGATTAACGCAAATATTAAGCGTGTGATTGATCTGGTAAATGTTCCAGAAGAAGAGGCTCTGAGGATCAAGAACTTCGGCAAGAAGTCATTAAATGAAGTGAAAGATAGTATGAAATCATTCGGACTTTCTTTTGGTATGAACATTAATGAAGAAGACGTGAAGAAAGTTATGGAATCACGAGGCAATAATTAAGGGATTTGCATTATGATGCATCAAAGTGGTCGTAAAAAACTGAATATGAAATCGCCTCATCGCAAGGCGGTATTACGCAATCAGGTTCTTCATCTTATTGAGTATGGCCATCTTGTGACAACAAAACCACGTATCAAGGAAGTTCGTCGTCTTGCAGAAAAAGTGGTAACGCTTGCTCGTGAGGGAAATACGTTCAACGCTCGGCGTCGAGTTCAAGCATTGCTTCCTTACAAACAAAAGATGGTGATCAAGTTGTTTCAAGAAATTGCACCCCGTTACATTGATCGTCCCGGTGGATACACTCGCATCATTCCACTTGGAAGACGTGTAAGTGATACTGCGCCTATTGCCCGTCTTGAATGGGTATAGCCTATGGCGGTAGCGCTTGATTCGATTCAGCAAGCGCTCGACACTATACGTCCTATGATTCAGTCGCACGGCGGTGATATTGAGCTCGTCGAGCTTAAAGATAATATTGTCTATATTCGTTTTCTTGGTGCCTGCGCATCATGTCCGATTTCTGCCTATACGTTGAAGCTTGGTGTTGAGGAACAGATTAAGGAGGCCGTTCCGAGTGTTAAGGGCGTGGTTGCTGTTGAGTAGGGAAGGATCGAGGGTTGTAGGCTTGCTAGTCTTTAAAAAGACTTTTAGGTAAAAGCTTCAAATTAAAAAAACAAACTGTTGGAGGAAGAGTTTATGACGAATGTTGGGTTGTTCTGGAATTTTTTAAAATCTGCAATGACATCATTTGCACGCTCAAGCGATAAAAAAGGTGAAGCTCGGTCATTGTATGAAGCAGCGATAGAAGATGTTAAATATAATGGTCCCCATATAGGAAATTATAAAGTGCCGTTCAAATACGATGCTTTAAGTAAATTGCTTAGCTATGGTGATTGTCCTCTTAGTGCAATCGATAAAGAAAAACTACGTGAATACATAAAGCTTTGCGGCTTATGCAATGGAGGTGCCTTAAGCTTGCAACGTGGGATTGTGCCAGGAGCTGTTCAGGGCAGACAAAGTTTAATGATTCAAATGTTGGAAGGATACTGCTTCAAGATTGATGGAAAGAAATCCTATTGGCATCACTTTAAACATGCCATTAATAGGTTACCTGTTATAGTTTTTTCGATGGTGATTGCATCCTATTTTTCTCTTTATTATGGCTTTGGAGAACCGACTCAGATTTCACCTTCATATTATGTTATTGTTGCCATTGTTTTTGTGCTGTTAAATTCGGTTGTATCTTTATTATTCGCAGGATAAATAGAAGGGTAGTTCACGCTATCCCCCACTGATTTTTCTGCCTCCAATGTTTGACAAACCCTTTATTGTACGCATAATTAAAAAGACAGACGTATTTTAACACATTATTTTTAGAGGGCTTTCATGTTATCAAAGCAGTTTGTGTATGGACGTAGTAAAGCAGTTCTTTCAATTCTCTTATTGATATCATCAACATATTCGTTTTGCATGGATGAGCGGGGTGCTTCTGAAGATTTTGATTCTTTTAAAAGGGAATATGTGGACCATTATTTTCCCGCGGCAAATGATGGTTGCGATGCATTAGTAGAGAGTGCGCCATTAGAATTAAGGCATTGGTTTGACGATGTTGCTCGTGGTGAAAAAACCCAGCCGGCATTGTTATACGGGGCGTATGGAGTTGGTAAAACGATGACGAGCCAAGCTTTGACAAAAAGGGCCGGCTGCACTTTGTGCTACTTGGGGGTGCCTGAAAAAATGTGCGATGATTGGCCTTTGTATCGATTTGATGCACAATACTTGAGACAAATGCCGCAAAAGATGTGTGTTGTTGTGGATAATATTGATCGCGTACAGGCAGAAGACTTAGAAAATTTGAATGCTCTCCTGAGTGTCTGTGGTGCGCGTGATAATCTACATCTTTTGATTATTGCATATTATGCCAGGAGTAAAATGCCGCATTCGCTCTACAGCCAATTTCGAAAAATTAAATTTCCCACTCCTAACGCCCAAGAGCGATTTGCGCTTTTGAAGCATTTCTTGCGGGGAAAAGAATTTTCTGATGACGTTGATGAAGGATTTCTTAGAGATTTTAGTAGAAGTCTTTCTGAGGGTACAGCTCGAGATATTCACTCAATATGTGGTCTAGTGCTCGACAAGGGGTATTTGGACGACGAAGAATCAGGGGAAGGCTTTAGGCTTACCGCGATATCTCGATCACATTTTGAGCAAGGGCTTGAGCAATTTAACAAAAGTAGTGAAGAGCTTGGGTGTGTTTTCCTGGAATGTGAATAGTAAGCTATTAGTGCGAATATTTTTCAAAGTAAGTTTCTACTATAAGTGAGGTGAGTATGTTACCTATACTAGAAACCAATCGACTTATTCTTCGTCCTATCACCATGGGTGATGCCCAAGATATATTTGAATATGCACGTGATCCGGAAGTCACTAAACTTTTGGAATGGGGGCCGAGTAAATCCATAGATGAAACGAAACAAATAACGGCTGAATGGATTTCTAACTATGTGCAAAATAGAGTGGCGCCGTGGGGAATTGTTGATAAAAAGTTGAATAAAGTAATCGGAACGATTGAAGCACGGATTGCCATCACTTCTCCTACTCTTGCGGAACTTGGATATTGCTTATCTCGTAACTATTGGGGTAAGGGTATCATGGTGGAGGCAATTAAGAGCGTCGTGCAGTATCTCTTTGTCCAAAGATATATTAATGAGGTGATCGCATTTGTTCGAACTGATAATGTGCAATCACAGCGCCTTCTTGAGAAGATAGGTTTCTGCGTGGATCAAAGTAATGCTAAGAGAGAAATTATGAAGTGTAAAAGGGTTAATTTGGATCGGTGGGTAATATATCGATGAAAAAAATCGCAATAGCTCGACCTCAACCAGTTCCTGAAGCCTTGGCGTAGGAGGGACTATTTTAGAACTTTTGAGGCCTCTATCTAAAAATTTGACCTAGTTAATTTATAATATGCGTACAAAATTGGATATATGCGGTAACTTATCCGGAAATATTTTATTATCTATATCATACTTTGTTGGATGAACCGGATATATAACGAGGTATATGGCATTAAATATCTTTGATTGCAAATTCAAAAAATTATCTTTTCTCAAAATTGCATCAAAGTCTTTCCTCCAGTCTAATCCACGTCCATTCACGGAAACCAATAGAATTCTGTTCTTATATCGGCTAGGTAACTCTCGATACGATGGTTTATTTTGCTTCTTATTTATCTCGTCTAAAATTCTATTTATAGCAACTTGAGTTCTCTTGTCATGGAACTTCAATTCAAGTGATTTTTCGCCTGCACTTTTTGACACAGTACGAGTAATATCATACACCCGAACAGAGGCCACTTCGATACATAATTTAACATTAGGAACAATGCAATCAGGAAAATCAAAATCGTCAGAATTCTGCGCGTAAGAAGGCTTATCGGTTATCCCATGATAACTCAAAAAGAGATCTATGATTGAACGCTCTTCAATCCTATCCCAATTAATTTTTTCAGAATTTTTCGTCATAAATTATGATTATCCTAAAAGTTTTAGATGCAAAAATCTCTGTGAATGATTTGAATTTAGTGGCGTCCCACAGCCGACTATTTTAGAACTTTTACCATTTGATACGGTCACGGTTTCTCTTGTGGTATTGTCTCTTTTACAATGTTGATACCAAGCAGTAAGTCCTTGTCTAAATGAGTTTTTACCACTTCTTGATTGGCAAATCGAATGAGTACGCAGCCATTGTAAATTTCATCAAGATTTTTGATAATTTGATCGGAAACAGCATGAGTGGTTTTTAGATATTGAATAAACTCACTGTCAGTTTTTCCGAGCGTCTCGAGTCCTCGTATTTCGTGAAAGTATCGCTTGAGAATTGCGGTCATTGCAAAGTAGCATAATCTGCCATTGAACTGATCAACACCTTTAATTTTTTGAATATCCTTGAGTTGTTCAATTGCTCGTTCCCATGGCTGTTTTTTATGTATGAACCGTTCTCGATATCGTATGGCGAGCCATACAAAAATAGTGAGCAGAACAAGAAAGCATACGACGCCAACAATAATGTAAAAAATGGTTGTTTGCCAAAATGGAATGTGCCATGTCGAATAGATGTCGTACAGTTCCATCTCAGTTGTGGGTGTATCCATAAGCATTCCTTAATATCGCATGCGTCTTTTCAAGAACCGTATAATAGCTCCAATGAATGAATCATTGTTGGCCACATCAAGCAGACTTATGCCGTTGCGCTTGAATAGCTTTGTCTGTTTTGCAAGTCGTTCTTCAAGAAACGCGTGCACAGGTTGTATAGCTGATGATCTTGTATCAATAATAAGTTGCTCACCGGTTTCATTATCCTGCATCGGTAAAAATCCAACATGAGGGAGTTCTTGTTCTTGTTTGTCCAGGCATCGTATGGCAATTAAGTCATACCGTCGTGCAATGCATGATACGTAAGTGGGATCTATTGTATCATCAATGAAATCGGAGATTAAAAACACAAGGGCATCTTTGTATTTGAGTTGTGCCAGTTTTTTCAGTGCGGCGGTTATGTTCGTTTTTTTGTTTTGCGTACAATAGCCAAATAGTTGCTCCATGATGGTATGCACATGGCGTTGGCCGCGTGATGGTGGAATATACAGTTCAACTGTGTCGGAAAAAAGAATCAGGCCAACACGATCTTTTCCTATATTCGTAATCAGTGCGATGACGCTTGCAATCTGTGCAATTGTGTCTCGCTTGAGTGTGTTGTTTGATCCGAGCAGATTCGAGCCAGATATATCGACAGCGAGCAAAATAGTTCGACTTCGTTCTTCTATGTATTGTTTGACGAGTAAACTGTTTGTGCGGGCCGATGCGTTCCAATCAATAAAGCGGACATCATCACCAAACTGATACTCTCGAATTTGATCAAATTCAAAACCAGTACCTTTTATTGCAGAACGACTATCGCCAACCAATGTACTTCGTAATAACCGCCGAGTATGAATTTCTATTTGTTTGATTTTGTGCAGTATATCACTGGTAATAACGGTTGTTTGTGTCATAGTGCATTACCTATAATAATCCTTCGTTGCGTAAAATATCTGGTATGGAAATAGAGCCATCGGCTTGTTGGTATGTTTCGATGATAGCAACCATGAGCCGTGGCAATGCAAGCGATGATCCATTGAGAGTATGGACAAGGTTATTTTTCTTGTCTTTTGTTTTATATCGTATCAATCCTCTGCGAGCCTGAAAATCAGTACAGGTACTGCTAGAAGAAACTTCATAATACTGTTTTTGTCCTGGAAGCCATACTTCAATATCATATGTTTTGGCCGCTTGGAATCCTGTATCTTGTGCTGCCAACAGAGAAATTTTATAATGCAGATCAAGTTTTTGTAAAATTGTCTCTGCGCAGGCAATCATTTGATCAAGCTCTTTGCTTGAGTTTTGTGGTTCACAAATCGTGAACAGTTCAACTTTTTCAAACTGGTGGATACGAATTAACCCGCGCTCATGTGCGCCATATGTGCCTGCTTCGCGCCGAAAGCAGCTGGTCCAACTTGTCATGCGAACCGGCAATGTACCTTGTTCAAAAATATGATCTCGATACATATTGGCGAGATTGACCTCTGAAGTCGGCGTAAGATACAGCTTATCTTCTGGGATGCTATATACATCGTCTTTAAATTTTGGAAAATTGCCGGACACTTCCAGTGATTTTTCATTGACCAATACGGGTGGCAAAACAGGATCATATCCATGCGCTATATTATTCTTGAGCATAAACATGGCCAGTGCATAAATAAGTTTTACGGTTTCACCTTTGTACAGTGCGAAGTTGCTCCCCGCCAGTTTTGCAGCAGTACGAAAATCGATCCAACCAAGCGCTTCGGTAAGATCAACGTGATGTTTTGCTTCAAACGATAGTGACGGTTGCTCTCCAACCGTTTTTATAACTTTATTATTTTCTTTGCCCCCATCAGGTACATCTGTTTCTGGTAAATTTGGACAGGCCATATAAAGATTCTGAAAATCAGTCTCGACATTGTGGAGCTTTTGTTCTTGGGTTTTGAGTTGGCTACTTATTTGTAGGGACTGTTTTTTGATGGATTGTGTAACGCCGGAACGGGCTGCTTTGGACAGTTCATTCTTTTTATTGCGAAGGGTTTCGACCTCTTGGCGAACGGTTCGTACTTTTTCGTCGAGGACATAAAGGCGTTGTCCATCAAAAGCGGGGTCCTTCTTTTTAATTAAATCGATTGTTTTTTGTGGTTCTTCTCTGAGTAGCCGAAGATCGATCATAGAGCGTCCCCTCATGGCGAGTTATACCTGGATTAAGTACACAATGCCTACCGTACAGCAAAATGATAGTTTTGAAAAGAAAAGGCTGCGTTAAGCAGCCTTTTTAAGTAAGAACTTTTTGGTCAAACAAATTTATTTAACTAGGGTCTCACTCTTTTAACCGTTTCGCGTAGATTTTTACCAGCTTTGAATCGTGGAACACTTACTGCTGGAAGATCGATGCGTTCTTTTGTTGCTGGGTTGATACCTTTACGGGCAGGTCTGTTTGAGAGCCAGAAGCTACCGAATCCTGTGATAGCAACCTTTTCTCCTTTTTTGAGCGTTCTGCCGATAATACGTGTCAAAGAATCGATTACACGTGTGATATCTTTTTTGCTATATGTGGTTTCTTCGCTGAGCTCATTTATCAATTCGCTTTTGTTCATTGTAGCTACTCCTGAAATAAGGTTATTAATACACTGTTATTTTCATCTACAAATACGATTTTTTATAGATCTCTTGAGTAAGATATAGTAATTTCATAGACGTTTGTCAAATATAACACAACCTTTTTTGTGGGTAAAGGCCCCTGAAGTGTACATAGAATTAGAATCTTTTTTGAAAAAACATCAATATTTCTAATAAGGATTTATTGTGCTGATAGATACGCATTGCCATCTTAACATGATGGTTAAGACCGATTTCGATACTCATTTGACTCCAGAAATGATAGAAAGTGCAAAACGCATTGTTGATGAAGCCGCTCAATGGGATGTTACTCGAATTATTAACGTGGGAACGAGTCTCATAGAGAGCCAAAATAGTGTGCTTCTTGCTGAGCGATTTGAACATATTTGGGCAACCATTGGTATCCATCCGAATGATTGCACAAAAGAGTGGAAGCGAGATTTACAACAGCTTGCTCAGTTCTTGCAAAAAAATGTGCGGAACAAAATAGTGGGGATTGGCGAGTGTGGTATTGATCGTCATTATCCTGATTATGATCTGCAGCTGCAAGTTGACGCGTTTCGGGCTCATATTGAAATGGCATTGGAGAACAATTTGGCATTAGTTGTTCATTCTCGTGATGCATATGATGAGACGTTGCGAGCGCTTGAAGAATATGTGAAGAACGATCTGCGAGCCGTAATGCATTGTTTTTCCTATGATAAAATGTTTGCGGATCAAGTGATTCAGTGGGGCTTTCTCATTGGTCTTGGTGGTACGATCACGTATCCAAAAAATAACGAGTTGCGTGAAATTGCACAGGGCGTTGATCTGCAGCGCATCCTATTAGAAACGGATGCTCCCTTTTTGCCGCCGCAAATCATTCGTGGCAAACAAAATAGTCCGAAATATATCAAAACGATTGCTGAGTATTTGGCCCAATTACGTGGAGAAACCTATCAGGTGATTGCGCAAGTGACGACCCAAAATGCCTTAAAACTATTTGGTATTGTGGGGTGATTTCTGTACGCCAGTTGTTGTTTTCTATATACTGAACTACATATTGTTTTGACCGAATCATTGGATGTATATGAATATACCTATGTTGAGTGCATTTGCTCTCTATTTTGCAACCCTGCTTGGTCTTGGGTTGTGGTTTTATAAACGGAATCAAACGACGCAAGAATTTATGCTTGGTAACCGATCTGTCAACTATTGGGTGACGGCGATTGCAACGCAAACGAGCGATATGGGGAGTTGGCTTTTCATTGGATTCCCCGCCATGGTTTTTTCATTTGGTGTTTTTCAGGTCTGGACTGCAATTGGTCTTGTGATCGGCATGTGGTGCACATGGACATTCATTGCGCCTCGATTACGAGAAAAAACTGCCTCACTTGATGTACTGACGCTTTCATCATACTTTGCACACAGCTTTGGAGATCGTTCCGGTGCAATTCAACTTTTGAGTACTGGATTTGCGCTTGTATTTTTTCTTTTTTATATCGCATCAGGATTAGTTGGTTTGAGTTTAGTTTTTAGTTCAGCATTCGGCTTAACGTATGAAGTGGGTATTGTTATCAGCATGCTGACCGCCGTAGCATATACGCTCATCGGAGGATTTATTGCGGTTGCGTGGTGTGATTTTTTTCAAGGGTTATTTTTACTTTGTATGATCGTGTTGGTGCCGGTGTATGGTTTGATTACGCTTGGTGGTATTGGCCCCATTATTGCAGCAGCGCACGCAAAGGGTATTTCACTTTCATTGCTTGCATCGCCAAAAGATACGCTCTGGGCGTTATTCCTTGCCGCAAGTTGGGGGCTTGGTTACTTTGGGCAACCACATATTTTAGTCAACTTTATGGGGATTGATAGTGAGCATAATATCAAACGAGCTCGGCGCATCGGTATAACCTGGCAGATCATTGTGCTGACGGCATCGGTGGCGATTGGATTGGTTGGTATCGGTTTTTTTGCATCAGGTCTGACTGATCCAGAACTTGTTTTTCCTGCGATGACGATGTCACTATTTCATCCTTTCTTTGCGGGTCTGGTGTTATGTGCTGTGTTTGCAGCAACACTTTCAACTATGGATAGTCTGATTTTAGTTGCGGGTTCTTCTATTGCAGAGGATATCTACAAAAAGTTTTTCAATGCGACTGCATCATCGCAAACGCTCTTATTTGTTTCTCGTCTCGGTTCGATTGTTGTTGCCTGTATTTCACTCTTGCTTGCGTGGAATAGCAGTTGTACCGTGTATGGCTTAGTCAATTATGCATGGTCGGGCTTGGGCAGTACGTTCGGTCCGCTTGTTGTTGCGTCACTTCTCAGTGAGCGCATCACCGCAGCTGGTGCGATTGCCGGTATTCTTGCTGGCGGGTTGACCGCAGCGCTTTGGCCGTTTGTGTCAAATCTTTTACCTCTTGTTCCCGGCTTCTTTTGTGGCCTCGTGGTTGTTTTTGTTGTTTCTTTCATGACGAGCAAGAGGTAATTTCAGCCAAATTGTGAAAAAAATTATAGTTTAGGGATAGGGGCTTACTTAACGCCGTTGGATTTTTCCTTGTTGTTCAGCCAAATAAAAAACTATAGTTTTTCTATGTTTGAATTGTACTAAAAATGGGGGAAACCTTTGAAGGGAAAATTGTATGAAATACAAAGTACTGTTGATCTGTGCGGTCTGTTACTTTTCGAGTATATACGCGGTTTGGCAAGAATTACCCAATATGAATTTCAGATCCTTGAGACTATTAGCTCTCAAGGATGCAAAAAATATTTGGAGACTTGCAGATGGTACCATGTATAAATGGGAAAATAATAATTGGACTAGTAAAGGGAAAGTGTCAGAGGCAGCGAGAGCGGGTCTTTTTGTAGATCTTTCGGTTGGTGTGGATAATGCAGCGTATGTAATGGTTTATGATGAAAGGTCTGAAGAAACAAATATTTATAGATTTGATGGGATGTCATCGCGCAAAGTACATACATTAAAGGGCGGAGCTACTGCGATGGCTGCCGTTAATAGCAATAATATCTGGATTAATAGGGTCGAACTTGATGGTAGCAATATTCGCAAAGCAATGGGCCTTTTCCATTGGAATGGAAAAACATGGAAACAAAGAGGGGACGGTTCATTTTCTGGTATTAAGATAGGTCGAGATGGGGTGCTGATAGGAATTAAAGATATGACTATGCTTATGTGGGATGGTAGTCCCAGGAAGGACTGGAGAAAACTGTATACTTTTTCTCAAACCTATGCTACTTATGCCCCTGGAAATCCAGCAGTTGTCGATAAAAACAATATATGGATAGTAAATACATCAAAGGCTTCACAGTTTTATAACCCATATCAATGGAATGCAAAACGTAAAACATGGATTCGTCGAGGAGGTATTCGAGCTGCTCAGGTGGCCGCTGGCAGAGATGGAACAATACTTCTGGCAAGTTTTACAGAAACAGGTCCTTCAGGAGAAGGTAATTTTTCTATTCTAAAATGGACAAATAAGCCCGCGCAGATCAAAAAAGAACATACGGTGAAAGTTGAAAAACGTGAACCACGGGCGTCTTAAAAGCAACCGCTTCCCTCGAATTCGATGTATCTACAAAAAGGTAGCAGGTTCACTCACAATCGAAACATGCGCATGCCCATGTCGAGTCAGAGGTGCGAAATAAAATCCGTCACCTTCTGCCATTTCACATAGAATGTTTTGCGCTCAACCTTTGACAAACCCTTTATTTTACGCATAATTAAAAGGACATACATATTAAAAACGTTTCTTTTAGGGGTTTGCCATGTCAGGTAATCGTTCACAGGCATGGGGGTTATACAAATCTGTTTTTTCAGTTCTCTTATTCGTTTCATCAACAAATTCGTTTTCGATGGAATTTTTCTCCAGCTATTTTTCACGATCATCTCGGTCTTGTGATGCATCTACGCAAATAGATTTTGATGAAGCTGATACACGGGAAGAGTTACAAAGAATGGTGGCAGAAGAATTGCGTACAGGGGGACCTGGTGCATTGGTGAGCGTGCCTGCTGCAATTGCTTCCGAAGAACATATGCTTGCGCCTGCATTAACAGAGGAGCAGAAGCGGCATTATATCTGCCATGGGAATACGTGGGAAGATATGATGTCTGCATATAGGGATGCTCCCTATGATGCACGAGTGGTAGTAGACCATCTAACAAGACCACTTGACCCAGCTTGGAGGGCAGCATTTTTTGTGGGCAGGCCTGGTACGGGAAAGACTACGGCAGCACTTGCTATTCCCCATCTTGCACGCTGGTATTTTGATTTTGTTCCGAGCGGACCGTTGTTAAGTAGATACCGGAATGAAACCAAGGAAAAGCTGGAGGCGCATTTGCAGCGAGCGGTTTCTTCAGGCAAAAAGGTGGTAGTTATTATTGATGAAATTAATCGGTTGCTAGAAAATTTTAATAGCAAAAAACATGATTCAGATGCAACCTCGAGTGCATTGTGGATGTTTTTAGACTCGCAGAAGTATAATAATAACTTTTTTCTTATCGGTACGATGAATCGAGATGATAAGCTTCCGGATCCATTTAAAAGTAGGGCTGTTGGGTCTACTGTTAGGTTTAAAATGATTCCACCAAATAAATTGAAAGAGATACTTAAAGGTAAAATCACAAGTCCGACTATGGAGCTTGATCCAGAGTGTGACGATACCTTTATGGATCGATTTGTTCAGCTTATTCAGAGTGAAGTAATAGATATTTCTCCTCGCGATTATGAAAGTATGCGATTCAAGATAGCACGGTTAGTGAGAAGAGATGATCCAGAAAGTGAAGTGCACAAAATTAAGCAATATCATCTGTATCGCGCAATGTGTTTTATAATGAAGCGATATTCTCAAAATAGATATGGCCAAGAAGTGCTAACAGAAGAAGAATGGCGCGATTTTAATGCGGTGCAGAGCAGAATAATTGATGTTAGGCTACAATGCGCTCAAAAAGTACAGATGGGCGTTAATGTTGGGGTTTGTGCAGGTGTTCAGTTTAGTCGTCCGCCTGGTTTGGATATGGATGAAGTAATTAAAATCCTTGAGCAAGAATTTTCTGATGACCAAAAAGCTTTGTATATGCGTGTGATGAAGAGAGAGTTTCTTATAAAAAGAGGTTTTATTGATATGGTTAAGCAAGCGGTAAAATCTAGGGCATATAAAGCGCTTCAAGATATAGTGATGGGCCCTGTACTACCAATAATTACCTTTAGAGAGGTTGTTCGTACGATTATGGGTCGAGGTGAGCCTATTCGTTTACCGGCAGCAGATGTACGTCCACTTTTAACCGAAAATAGGGAATGATTATGGTGAAAAAACTGTTTATCCTTATTGTGCTCTCTTGTTCCTGTGTTATTAGTGGTATGGATCTCAAGCATGCACAGGAATTACGCCAACGAACTAATGAGCTTGCCTATAGAAATGGGATGGTTCCCGATTTATCAAATCAGCATAGGCAGCGTGGCATTACAATCGACCTTGCTTCAGATACTCTTTACCAAATGCCAAGTTTACAACCGCAGGTTCCTGTAGTCCCTTCATCTCCTTCACTAGCATTGCCTTCCTTTCCGGGGGAGCTGCATCATCATTATGAAGACAATGGATCTCCTTCTTATGATGGGCCGAATCAAGCGTTATCTGTACGGATTCAATTTCATCATGAACCAAGATGGCAGCATGTTGTTCCAGGGGGTAGAAGTATCAGGCCAGGAAGAAGAATAGATCTTTTGGATTGTAACAGATATTATTCTTCGGTAGGAAAACATGTCGCTGTAGATTCATCTATGCGAAAATTAACGCTATTGGCAAAACAAGGCAATCTTGCTGCCTTAAAGAGAAAGATGGCGAAACTTACTGCCAAGATTGGTAAATATTGGCGTCCTGCAATGATGTGTCAAAAACGCTATGATTTGGAACGGAGACGTTCTTTTGGTGGGAAGCTTGTCGAATTGGATATGATTCCTAATCTGAATGTTGTACGGAGTGGTACATTGCAAGAAGCTGAACGGATGGTTTTTTCATTAGAGTATTTACCTGCCGCACAATTTGATGATGAATTATATGATGAAATGAAACGCTATGAATTTGCTCTTGCTCGTAGAATACTTGAACAGCGACCAGATTACCAAGAACAGCAACAAAGTTTGAGGTTACAAGCAGAGGAAAAGGCGCGGCAACAGCAAGAAGCTTTGCCGGGAGGACAACTTCCAGCTGTCGATTATGATGCAGCCTCGCTAGCTATGCGAGGTAGTAGTTCTTTAGATAGTAATGTGCCGGGGCAGCTGCTGCCATTGGAGTACGAACAATCAAGGCAGCAGACATATGAGCAATTATTAGAACAACTTTGGGGGCCATTACGAGTTAATTATCCTGAGTATGCAGATCAATATAAGCTTGCTATTGAAGAAACGATTAAAGAAATGCAGCGAGAGGGCTTGCTCAGTGATGATCTGAGTGTAATTGCTAGATCATCAGATATAACATTTCGATTTAGTAAAGGCGTGATTAGGAAGCTTAATCCGATTACACAAGCCAAAGATATTGCAATGTCCACATGGAAAATAACGAATCTGCTTGCAGATGCTATAAAGTACCTAGACCCTCATTATCAAAGTTATCATGGACAATTTGGAGCACCTCTAATTCAAATAGATCCAGATAAATTTTTTGCAACGCTTCATACAGTAAATACTTTATTGGGAGGTGTGCTTGGGCAAGTAGATAGTGAAACATTTATGAAAGAGATGCAGCCAATTATCGATAGGGCTGCGCAGTTAACAGCAGAAGAGTGGGGAGAGATTACCGGCGATTTACTTTTTCCACTTGCAGCAGCAAAGGGGATGAAGGTTGCTGGAGCAGTCAGTAGATTAGCTCGAGTGCATCCTGAAGTCGCGGGGGCGCTGGAGGTACTTGGAGGCTTGGTGAATAGAGGTGCTGAGCCTCAAATAGGCGAAAAATTATCCTACATCTTTGGGAAGGCAACAGGAAATGCTCATAACATAGAGCGGTCCATAGATATGGCAAGACAGCTGAATAAAATAGGTATTTTTGATAATGCTGCTGGAAATTCTTTTATAAGAGAATACTTGACCAAAGTTATTAGTGATATTACCAATGTGGTTGAAACGCAGGCCAGTGGAAGAATTGTACGAGAATCTTTGCTTGTTGGTACTAATGGGGTGCTTAAAATGCATTCTGTTTGGGATGGAAATAAATTAATAACGGTGAAATTTTTTGGATGAGGCGATGAAAGTTATTTTTAATAATATGTATGTGCAGCTCTTTAAGTTCGATTCGTTGAGGAAGTTTTCATCATTTATAACCGGACAGGATGATATTGATAATGTTTCTTTAGATGAAACATATGGCGATTACTACTATTCTTATGTCTTTTATGATTCTTTGTCGAAAAAAAAACTTTATTTGGTACGGTTTTTGAGTGATGAGAATGATCCAAAAAATTTACACTTATTGATATGGCAAGCAAAAAAAGTATTTGGATTTCATACGGGTCGCAAATTATTCCTTTTGGATGAATCACATAATGTAATTGATAGCATTAATCTTCTTTGCCCGCTAGTTGGTTTGTATGTAACGTCAGGACAAAACCTTTTAATACTAGAAGAAGCAGCATTTAAGGTTGTTGATTCCACAGGAGAGATTCTTGAAGGAGAACAAGTTGATTTTATCAATAATTTTAAATTGGAAGCTAAACACTTGATTTTAGATACTGAGAGCGGAAAGAGGGTTTTTGATTTGCGACATCTGTGATTGTATTTCTAGTGTAAGGATCAAACGTGAAGTTTACATGTGACAACGGAGTATTAATAGAGGTCAATATTGTAGGAAGGGAAAATCCCCATTCAGATGACTATTGGGATGCAAATTGGCTTGAAGCAAATATCAAGATAGATGTTGTTGGTTTTAGTGCAGCATATTCTTCTAATCTACGTGTTGATGAGCTGCAAAGTTTTTACAAGACATTAACTGATTTGGTTGATTTACATACCAATAAAGCTGAGCTCACAACTATTGAGCAAGGACTATATTTTTTGTGTAGTGCCAATCGGAGAGGGCAAGTTGTATGTCTTGGCCGAGCTCGACATCAGCATAATCAATTGAATTTTGAGTTTGAGACTGATATTCCCACTATGCATAGGTGGCTTTCTGAGATTGAAGCTATACTCAAGCAGTACCCTTTGATAGGTAATCCAAATGCCAGCAATAAGTAATAAGTTCCTCATCTGTCTTTTTCTATTCATTATTACTAATTGTGCCTATCCACATAAACATCAACTAAAGATCTATCGTAAACCAAAGGTGCTGTCATTTTTGGGGGTGACAATTGTTGAGGTTGCATCAGTCGGTGGCCTATTGTTTACTAAATCGGTTTTAGGTGAAGAAATCAAAAAAAGGGGAAGATTGGATGAGGTAGGGTTGATCATAGGTATGCTTGGTGTTCCGAGTGTCATTGGTACGACGATTTCATCTGCGTACCTTTTCTCGTTCTGTCGCTGGTATGCCAGATTGCATAAGCCGATACTGATTTTTGATGAGGAGGGTTTTACGTATGAGAAACCAAAGGGATGGTTTTGCGGTCGTAAGGATGTCCGTTATCGCTGGATGGATGTGGTTTCGCATTGGTCAAAGGGAGTTGTTGATCAATGGGGGCGTCAACTAAAATTAAAATGGTGTTACCATATTGATGGTGAGCGGGATATTGTGGAAATTAATGTCTTGGAACTCGATATTCCCCGAGAGATGCGGGCCAAGGTTGAATCGCTTCGACAGGGAATAGTTCGGGCATTGCGGTGTGATTAGTATGGTGCGGTTAAGAAACGCCTTCAGCCTCGCCAAGCTACCTCAGCTAAGCCAGTCAATTTGTTATGTTGCATACGGAATCGTCTTGAGGAGAAGAAAGATTGTTTGAGATTTGAGTAGCAAGCATAGTTCTAAGTTGCTGCTCAAACTGAAGTTCCATCTGCCGCAATCTTTCTTGATGGAGTCGTTCTTGTCGATCCCAATGTGATTCGTAAGGGTCTATATGTTCCACGTCTTTTCTTGCTGCTAAATAATCGCGTAGGGCTGTTTCAAGATGGTGTTTTGTAATAAGTGCTACCCCATCTTCAGAGTCTTCTGTTTCCAGGATTTCATGTACCTGCAGAGCAACGCCTCGAAAATTGCGGCCGGAGAGGGTCGGCGATTGCTCCAGGAAATTTTCTAGCCGGTGGATTGACTGCAGCACTTTGGCCGCTTGTATCCAATCTTTTACCACTCGTTCCCGGATTCTTTTGTGGTCTTGTCGTTGTTTTTGTTGTGTCTTTCTTGAGCCGTAAAAAGTAATTTCAATCGAATTGGGGAAAATCCGTTATCTTTTTCCATTTCACATAGAATGTTTTGCGATCAACCTTTGACAAACCCTTTATTTTACGCATAATTAGAAAGACATACATATTAAAACACGTTTCTTTTAGGGGTTTGCCATGTCAGGTAATAGTTCACAGGCATGGGGGTTATACAAATCTGTTTTTTCAGTTCTCTTATTAGTTTCATCTACATTTTTGTTTTGCATGGAGGAAGGCATTCGGCAAGCTGAGTTACTTAGAGCAGAATCTATTGCTGTTGCAGTACAGCAAGAGGATCCTTCTGGGCTTCCACCTCTCAATGATCCTAATTGGCAGGACAAACTTGAGGTGGATGAGGTTGCATACCGTCAACGCGCGCTTGCTGAAACAGAAGTTGATAGTGATTCTGGTAGCAGTGTTGATTCCAAAAAGGAAGAAGATCTTTTGGAAGAGTGGCTTGTTGGGTCATGCCTAGAGAACATGCCACCGCTTTTAAAGGGTATTTATAGTTATTTGAAGTCCGGTGCTCCAGATGATCCTCGTCGTGTTGTTCGACCATTTCACAGGTTTTTACTTGTTGGCCCTCCCGGAACATCGAAATCAACTACAGCAGAAGCGATGGCCCAGTCTCTTGGGTATAAAAAGGAAATTGTTGGTGCTTCGTCTTTACTTGGTGCATATAGAAGCCATACTGCGATAAATATTCGCGATCTCTTTAAGAGGTTACGAGGTAATAAGCGCAAAACGATGCTTATTATCAATGAACTTCATAAATTGTTTGAAGGACATACAAATCAACACACCGATCATGCTGAAAGTGCGATGTGCTTTTGGGAACAATTAGATGAGGTGGAGCGCTGTGATCTGCGTATAGTGACAGTGGTTACGGCAAATCACGTGGACAAATTTCCACCAGAGCTTAAAGGTAGATTTCGAGGGCAGTGGATTTTGATGCCACAGTTAAGTGGGGACCGACTCATTAGAACTTTTGATGATATTGTGGCACAGGATAGATCAATTCGTGTTGATGATGCTGTAAGAGAGTCCATAAGAGCATTCTGTTCTGGAGAAAAAAAATATTCCTTTCGCGATGTGAAATTACTTGTTGATACTGCCAAGATGTTTGCCTATGCAGAGCAATCTGAGGCAGATAGTCTTGTTCTAACATCAGATCTCTTTAAACAGGCCCTACATAATTTCGATGATCCAGAAAGAGTGATGAAGTTTGAAGAAAAACAGATAGATGAGCAGGAGCAGCGCCATCGAGAGACTCTTGAGCTTCAGGATCAGCTTTTTGTACAGCAGAAGCTGATAGAAGTGGAGAAAGAGATAGAAAAAGAATTATTGCAACACATTCGCTACCATCGTGAGCATAATATATTTGAGCGGGGGCACGACTTTTCATCAGAAAAGCAAATGATAGCGGATCAGATTTTGGATAAATTAAGATTATTTTTATATGATCGGCAGAAAGTAATACTAGAAAAAATGCTTGAAATGAGTGATGAGGAAGAAGATAGACAGGAGAAGGAAGCGCAAGATAAGGAAAGGGCTGCAGCAGCTCAAGAGCAAGCAAAAACGAGCGCTCAATCCAAACCACAAGCTTCTGCAAAAAAGGCAGATAGTTGCGTATTGATGTAAAAATGGCTAGGAAATCATATGCGTAAAATATTTTTTACATTCTTGTTTTTCTTCTTGCCATTTGCTCTTTTTTGTCAGGAACATCCGGCTGGTGGAGATATTCCTCAAACTACTGAGGCAACTTCAACTATTCTCCTAAATGATCCCGATTGGCAAGAGAAATTTGTTGTTGATGATGCGGAATATATTCGACATATGTTGTCGGTCACTGATAAGCCTGAAACATCTTTTGATTACGAGGATGTGCATTTGCCAGAATGGCTTGTTGAGGCGAGTTTGCGAACTATGCCGCCATTATTGAAAGGCATTTTTAACTATCTCGAATCGTATGATTCTAATAATCCTGTGCCTTCCTATCATAGATTTATTCTTGTTGGTAAACCTGGTGTGGGCAAAACAACGCTTGCGCGTTCAATTGCACAGTCGCTTGGCTATGAAGTTGTATTTGTACATGCATCGGAATTGCTGGGGAAATATCGTAATCATACGGCGATTAATCTGCGTGAGTTGTTTGATCAGGTGAAAATGAGCACTGCAAACAAAGTAGTGATCATCGATGAACTGCATAAGCTCTTTGAGAATCATGAGCATAAGCGAACTGATGATGCTGCGAGTGCAACGGCATTTTGGAATCAACTCGATGAGCTCGAAAAGCAGTATCCGAATATTGTGGTTATTGGCACTGCCAATAATGTGGATAAGATGCCGCCAGAGATCAAAAGTCGATTTCATGGCAAAATCATTACAATGCCATTACCTGATAAAGCTCAACGGCAGGATGTTTTTCAGGAAATTCTTGACCATGATTCTTCAATAAAGCTTGATTCATCTGCCGTAAAGTTTACTAACTCTATTAATGGTCGACTTAAACAGTTTTCTCTTCGCGATGTGCAGTTGCTTATTGATACAGCGAAGATGTTTCGATATGCCCAATTGGAAAAAGGAGGCGAGGAGTGGCCGCTCATCGTTGGAAAGAAACATTTTGAGTTGGCAATCGAGCAGTTAGAAATTGAAAGCAAAGAGAGCTTATATAAGCGCATGAAGCCAATACTTAAAAAAATAGGCATCGGTATTCATACTGGAGCAGAACTTGGATTGATTGTTGGTGCTATCGTTTCGATCAAACAGTTATTTGCTGGTAGGTTGAGTGTGGGGATGTCGGGTGTTTAGTGATATGCGGGAGATTACATGATTGGTACCTATAAAAAATTATTTTTATTGTGTGCAATGATTATTCCACGTTTTGCATGTTGTTGCATGGATAAACAGACTCAGCCACTTCCTTCGGCATCTTATAGTGTAGTTGTACAAAATGATAAGTGGTACATTACAGTCCCTCAACTGCGTGACTCTATGGTTTTTTCACATCAGCAGATCAACGAGATTGTGTTTTTTTTAATGAATCAAGATCAGCGTGCGATTGTGCTTAATGGGAGTAGTGCTGATAGCAGCATAGACCATCTGATTGACTTTATTATGGAACGAGGCATTACACCAACTTCATTGCATAGTGCGAGCTCAGAATTGCATCACGAGTCCGCCGTTCAGAAGCAAGACTTTACGGTTGTTATGGATCGTCTGAGAATGCTGGCACGAGGTATGTCCCAAGGCAGAGCAATTCCAATCATAACTATAGACCGCAAGCTTGTGGAATATCGCGCTATGCAAATGAGAGGTGATGTGATTGGGCTTAATTCTGCAAAAGAAAAGATTCAACAAGAAACCCGAAAGCCTTTGAGAAAAACGATTTGGAGGGGATGGACAAAACAGATGGAGCATCGCGTGCGATTGATTGATAGATTGCTGAGTCAAGAAATTACGAAAAAGTTAAATGTGATTCGGACGGGGCGATTGAGTGATGCAGAAGCAGTGGTAGCGGAACTTGCAGCACAATGGCCCTATAGGGATAGGACCATCACGACGACTGATGAAGCGAGGCAAATTAAAGAGTATGTTTCGCAGGTTGGGTTCAATGAGTTGCAAGCAGCGCGTGATCTCATTGCTTTGCGTCCTGATTATTATAGAGAGCTAGCAGATAGGATTTATAATGGAGAACCCGTTACGCAACGGGAGTATCAACTTGCGCGAAAAGCATTGCACCAACCACACTACAAACAAATGGTGCAGCAGCGAGAGTTACGGATTGAACATCTCAAAGCAAATCCAGATCAATTGCCCTTGTATAAAGAATTTCTTGTTAAGCATCCCGGAGAATTGCGGTATATACCTATTGAGGGGAAAATATTATCTGTAGAAGAATTTAAGCAGTGGTGTGACCAAAAAACGATTACTCCAAGTTCTACAGAATTAGCGCATCAGCAAGAATTAGCAGAACAACAAGAGGCCGCACAACGGCAACAGGAGCAGGAGATTCAACAGCGAGGAGCTGAATCCATATTTCGATCGATACTTCCGCAAGGTATGCAACATGAAATTATTGATACGCTTGGGAAAAGTAGAAGTCATGAGGCTGTTGCGCAGCAGCTTGATACAAAAATTCAAGAGGTTTTACGACAAGCGCAGGAACATAATGTACTGATCCACCCTGAACTTGATTGGCGGCTACAAGCTGCTCTTAAGGCATTGCCACAATCGGTAAATGCGAAGGACTTTACATTTCATTTGGCGACTGTTGAGCACCTGGTTAATGATATTCAATCTCAAGCAGTACCAGAACAGATGTCATTGATTGATCGATCTCCCGAACTATTGGCACAGGCAGTTAATAAATATTTTGAATATCTTTCACCAACGAAAACGGAGATTGCGCTTATTGTTGACATGGCGCGATATGTATCAGATGTAACGACGGGAAGTGAATATTTATCAGCCGAAGCTCGTGAGCAGCGGATAGCACAGTTTTGGCAAGCGATTGATAGTTTAAAGTTTGATAATCTTTCAAAACTGACAGCAGAGCAAGTTATTGATTCAGCAGCCTATATTGCCGCTCGAGCAACCTATGTTATGGGAGCGCGTGCAGCTATTGCCGTTGTTAACAATTTGAAATATGTTAGTGCTGCCGTACCTCGAACAGCAGCGCTCTTTGCTCAACGATTTGTGAAAGTGTTTGATTCGGTAATAGGCGCAAATCCTGTACTGATTACGAATGAAGGAGCGTTTGTTTGGAATGCATCTTCGGAAGCGGCTGCGGAGGCGAGACAATTGGTGCATGCATTTGATGGTATGAAGGATAAACCGGCAGGGAAACCACCAGAGATTCTGGATGATACGCAAAAGGTGGTTGAAAATGAATCGAAGCTAGGGACGAAAACGGTTGGGGATGTGCTTAAGGAATCATCCTTCAGAGAGCAAAAACGAAAAGCGACGCTATTTGAAAATCCTAAAGGGACATCAGAGGCGATGAGGAATTTTGAATCCTTGGGACTTTCTGATACAGAAGCTATCCCGCATGGAAAACAAGGGAAACTCCCTGATGGTAGAATGGTAAATGTAAGAACCAAAAGTTCTGAAAATAAGACAACATTAGAGATTTTTGATCCTATCAGAAGAAAAAGTATAAAAATCAGATATATGGGAGATTGATCATGACTGAAGTATGGGAAAAATGGGAACCATTAAGAGGTCTTGCCACAGAATATTACTTGGATAACGTCGTTGATAGCGATGAAATAGGATTTTCAATTGAATTTAGAGAGTTTAAAAATAGCAAGAAAAGAATCAGGGTTCTTTTTTCAAACTGGGTTTATTCATATAGATATTTAGAGGAAAGTTTTGCGATAAATAGATATGCCAGTCTTGAAAAAAAATATGGGGATAACTTTTTGAATTGGACATTTTTCAAGGTTATGAATTCCAAGTATATACAATGGTTATCGCAAGAATCGGAGGGACTTTCTGATTTGCGTGATTTGAAACATTATTCCTTTTTATCAATGGATTCTGTATTAGATGTGATTAATGATAAAGATCCGATTGTAGAATTTGTAGAAGAAAAGTGAAACAAGCAAAAACATTCTTTACTTTATTTTTCTCTATTGTACTTCTTGGTGTCCAACCATTGCATGCAATGTGTATGGCGTCAATGCCCATGATGGAAAAAGAATGTCTATGTAAAATGGCAGAAAGAAGGCGCAGGGAGGAAGCTGAAAGAGAAGGTCGGAGGGTAGTGAGGGAACGTGAAAATAAGTTTATAAATGATTTGTTCATTTCCCATACTAATTTGAATGAGGACGTTGGCGGATGTAAGCCGCTTGAGAGAGTTTGTCGATTGAAATCAATTATTGCACTTTTGCGGCATGGAGCAGACCCTGCATTATGCACTCGTTCACCTCTCATACGGTCACTTTTTTACTATATGCATAGAAAATATAGAAAGCCGGAATCGTTGTTTTTGGGTACGCGAAAATTAAAACGTAAAGAAGAATATGTTAGGCGTGCTACAAAAGTATTTGCTTGTTTTGATTGGTTATTGAAAGCGGGGGCGAATGCAAACCAAGAAATGAGAGAAATGCTTCCTTTACAGAGAATCGTCTATTTGGATCGCAACGATTATTTCTCATATATAAACGTCAATAGTTTCTTGAAGTTATTAATTTGGCATGGTGCAAATCCTCATAAAGTAGAAACTCAAATGGGGCGTACTGTATGTAATTATGCCTTTAGTGTAGGTCATTTTCCTGCTTTTAGTTATATCAAACAAGAGCGACAGAAATATGAAGCAGTATGCCAATTACTTGAGAGCAATCAGGACAAAAATTCACGTCTTAGTTTATTGCCGCTAGAAATTTTGAATGAAATCATACGGTATGTGAAACAGGGTCCATTTGAACTTCCTGCTGAGACAAGAAGGGCTGAGGTTGCGAGACCTATTCCTGCAGTACCAGAGCCTCGCGACGTGCCGGTCAAGGATAGTAAGAGTTCAAATAGCGCTGGGATGATTGCCGATGAATCACCCCAAGCAAGACAGCAACGACCAGTATCAAGCCGAAGAGATGAGATCGAGCATTCTCGTAGTGGATCGCGTCTTGCTAAAATATTACAGCTTACTGAGAATGATCGTGAATGGCCTGCCAAGTGGAGATATATTTTTGGCGCAAAGGTTCTTGTCTTTACTGCAGCTAGCGGCATAAGTTACTGGGCATACAAAAAGTGGCAAAAGCATAAAAAGGAGCGCGAAAAGCGCCGACAAGAATTGTGGGATCAGTATCATAGAAGGCGTATTGCTTACTAGGAAATTATACAAACTACGTTTAAGGATGTATTCATGAAAAAGAAAATTATCACTGGTTGTGCGTCTTTATTACTGTGTGTGAGCACGATTATGCTTATATCATGTGTGGGAACGAGTGCACATGAAGAGCGGCATGTCGAGCAACACATTGCATATAAAGACACATCCACTACATTTTATGATTGGAAAAAAGCGTGTGATGCCTTACCTCGTTTTAATGAAGATATCGACAATCCGATGAAAACAGTGCTTCAGGAAGATGTGCTTTTAAAGCAGGTTGACTTGTTTTTTGAAACGATGAAAGCGCAGTTGGCAAAGGTATATTGGATTGATAGTATCAAGCCCTCATCTCAGTCGGATCATTTTCAAGCATATGTGGAAAAATTAATGGTGCCAACAGATGCGGTTATTGCGATACACGGAGACTTTCATGGTGATATACGTGCCTTAAATAGATTCATTGAAACATTTACGAGTCGTGGCTTTCTTGATGAAAAAAATCCATTTAAAATTAAGGCTAAAAACTTTTATATATTGTTTCTTGGTGATTATGTTGATCGGGGATGGTATGGCGCGGAAGTTATCTATACAATTTTACGATTAAAAAATGAAAATCCAGATCGTGTATTCATGACGCGTGGTAATCACGAAGATGCAGAATTAAATGCGCATTATGGTTTTTACGATGAGATGATGAAAAAGTTTTCATCATCTCGGTTGCTAAAAAAGGTAGGGCAGCTATATAATGTTCTTCCGTTGGCACTGTATCTAGGGGCCGGAAATCCGAATGAATTTAATATCATTCAGTGTTGTCATGGTGGTATTGAGATAGGATTTGATCCACGAGCATTACTTGAACATTCTTCTCAACATGCCGGTGTTTGTTTTAACGTTTTAATGCAAGGGGATGGATTTAAGGCGCTTGCTCCCATCGGACTCGCATCATTTGCGCCGTATTTTAAAAATGGCAAGCCAATAGATACTGCGAATGGTTTTATGTGGACTGATTTCATTGTTAACCCAACCAAAGCATTAGCGCTTTCACCTCGCGATGGTTATACCGGAACATTATTTGAGTATGGGAAGCAAGCAACAAAACAGTTATTGCAAACATGGAGTGGCTCGTCCTATCAATTGAGATCAATTTTTAGGGCGCATCAGCACAGTGATGAGCATATGTGTAATCGTATATTCAATTACGACAAATTAGGGCACCCATATGATTTGGGCGTCGGAAAGTTGTGGATAGATGGTCGCATTCACCAGGTTGCACCAGCGATTCTTGATGATATAGCAGTGGTTACATTTTCAGTTGCACCCGAAACAGAATATGGATGGCCATTTCATTCCTTTGGCGAGTTACATGTGGCGCCTGATTATAAAGACTGGCGCTTGTATGTTTATCAACAATCATGGAAAACAAATTAGAATTATGGGATCAGTATCATCGACGACGCATCATCTATTAAGTTGTTGTACGTTCTATTCAAAAACTTAAAAACACCGTTTTGATATTTTGTAAGCTGATTGGTATTCTTGTTTCGTGACGATTTCTCGTTTCATTTGCGTAGCTAAAGGATAAAGTCATGAATATTGTTCATCCTTCAGGAGATTCTGGGGTGCCAGATATAAAAACCAATTATGGGGCTACTATTGTTAGAAGAAGGTGGCTTTATTCATTTTTGGTATATTATGGCTTTATGCTTTTGTTTTTTTTACTGGGATGTATTTTTGTTGAAGCGCCCTCGCTGTATGAATTGTCGTTATGGTTAGCACCATTAGCGCTGTACGTTTTTTCCTACAGGCGATTTGATATTTATTTACTCATGTTTTTTTTTAGTACACTTCCATTGGTCACATTTGAGATTCTGATTCGTTTAATAATTGTATTTCGACCTGATTCTGATTCATCATTGGAAGGATATTTCTTTATAATTCAAATTTGCTTGCTAGGGTATTTTATATACAACTCTTATAAGTTGCTTAAGGTAAATATTCAAAATAATTTCTCTGGATATAAGTCTGTTGTTAAAAACCTGTGGATTATGTCTCTTATTGTTTGTTATGGTCTATCTTTTTTACATCATGTGCATAGTCCTGTCGACGGATTCAAAGTGCCTCTTGCGAAGGCTATGGGAATTCTTTTTGCCAATGTGCTCATTGTGTACCTTTGGTATTATTTTGCTATTCGAAGAAAGGGTACGATTGCGTTATTGGTGATACTATTTTTCTTTCCAAGATCATTTTTCGACGGGGGAGGCATAAATTCTATCCACAACAAAATTTTATGGCTAGGATTCTTTATCTATTTCTGTATAAGCACATATCGACTCTACAAGGTAAATCGAGTGGAAAGAAGGGAAGTGCCAAAAGCTGATAGTGACTCAGTTGAACAGATTAGTATCTAATGCTAATGGAGCTCACAACCGAAACATGCGCATGCCCATATCGAGCCAAAGGTGCGAAATTGCTCCCGCAATAAAAAAGAGTGTATCAAGCAAAAGGGCGGTGTATAAGCCCGGAAATTGAATGGTGAGAACATACCAGACGATGAGTGGTATTGCGACAATAAACCAGAGTCGATGGAACACACCGCGATGTTTTACTAAAAGCGGGATCACTGAAAGTATGCTAATAATCGCAAGATGCTTGTATTGGTGGTTCATTGCCAAGATGATGAATAGAATGAGCATGATCCAATAAAAATAATGTTGTCCCTTACTTTTAATATCAATATCGGGAAAGAGCGAACCGGCGAGGGTGAATAATAACCATTCCACCATTGTGAATATTGAAGGCGGATATTGCGGTACGACGAGAAGGAGCATGAGTGCGAATGTTATGCATCCACCAGAGAGATGACCTTTATAGCTTGGCATGAGGTTCCTTTAAATAACCCGTTCGTGGTGAGCTTGTCGAACCATACGAATGCAAAATTTTTGAATTGTTCGCCCCCTTCGACAAGCTCAGGGCGAACGGAACTAAATACACTTTATATTAGTCGTACAACCTGGGTGCCGGGATAATAAAACGATAAAATTTTTCTAAAATTCCATCCATCACGAACCATCTCGCGAGCTCCCCATTGGCACAAACCAAGATGATGGCCAAATCCTTTTCCGTGCAAAATAAATATTTTCGCCTGCTTTTGTACCGTAAAACAAAAACTTTTAATCTCTTTCAATGCGCTATACAGTTGTTTGCCGGATATGGTTTGTGATGCAGCTTTATTTTGCAACATGAGTTCCTGCACAAGGCCAGCCGGATCTTTTTTTGTGATCTGTACCGTATCGATAGTATCAGATGCATCAAATAAATGGTTCAGTTGTTTGTGAAAATATGAAGCATCAAATTCTGCTTTCCATGAATATATCTTGCAGCGCTTGCAATGTTCGCAAGCATAATTACGTGCAAGATACGGAGCCTTTTTGAATTCAAACTCTGCAATTCCTGCAGGAATAATTCCACCACAACAAGCATCAAACATCGCAAGTGCTGGTTTATTTTCATGCATAAGAAACATGCCGCGTGTTTGCTCAATGGCGGCACGGATAGTGCCATTCGTATGCATGCCCTGATAGGTTTGGTGTTCGTTCGTATTTTTTACGTGGTATGGCAATGTGCTTGTTTTTGTCTGATTGATCATTGCCATCACATAGCTGCGCGATATAATTGCAAACACTTTGTTTACCTCAACTGGCCAGCCGGGCCAGCTTTCAGTTCGGAGTACTGCGTAGACATACTCTTCTAAGTCGACGTGATTGATCAGCAACTGTCGCTCATCTTTCGGTATTACACTAAATGTTCCGTGATACGGTTGTCCGTTAATGCTGGCATACCCATCTTTTGGAATGATCCGAAGATTCGAGTATATACATCGTTTGTTGTTGATATAGAGAGAGGCACGTTTGAATGAGATCTCGACATATTCCTTGCTGTAGTCCCACTTTTGATCCGGCCGCTCTGGATTATATAACACAAAACCAGCGTTGCTGGACATCATCCATGAACGTGCAGCGTGTGCTGATACAAGTTCGTCAATTAAAACGTTCACGGTATATGTTTGGGGTGCGTGCTCTTGTTTTTTATTCCACACAAGATTAAAAAAATCGAACAATTCTCGATGGGCGGTTATTTTTATTTTTTCACGTGTAATAGAAATCGTTGCGGGGCCCTTGTAGGTATGATTATTGATTGTGATGCGTTGATTGTAGGGATAGAGATAAAACGTTCCCGTCTCGACCATTTTACCGTTGAGGTATACTTGTTGCCCTTTGACAGAAAGAAAGAGCGATGATGTGCGATATTTTTTTTTTGATGGTGCGTTGGTAGCAACGCTCATTTCGTTTTTAGATGAAATAACGACAAGTGCATTCAGGTTTTGTTGTAACGGTATTTCTAAAACAGGAGATACAAACCAGTCGGTGGCTTGTGTATATTGTGACAGACATAAAAACACCCCCAACAGCATCGTGCGAACTGCTTTCATTGCCGCACACCTTTTTGTTTTTTTATAAAGAAATTCCGTGTTTTTCTATCATCGTAACAAAGGGTTGCGGGATAGGTTTCTTTGTGTCGATTCCTTTGTTTGCCAAAGCATCAGCGTCAACATTATCTTCTCGCATCACATGCATGATCTGAATGGTAGGATATTGCTTTAACATTGATTGTGCCAAACTGAAAAGCGGTTTTAGTCCTGGGTTTTTAATTTTATACGTGCTAGCCATTTGCTTGACCAACAGTTCTGAGTCTGATGCGATTCGAATACGATCATCCGTTTTTGCATATTTTTGTATTAAAAACAGGGCAAGCAGGAGCGCATAATATTCTGCTTGATTGTTTGTTTTAATTCCAAGAAAAAAACCTTCTTTGCATACCGTTTCACCATCTTTTTTCATAAAGATTCCGGCGCCAGCCTTTCCCGGATTGTTTCGCGAAGCTCCGTCTATATGGACAACCCAATTATGAATAGGATCAGATTGTAGAAAGCTTTGCTGAGCAAAACGATCATCTTGTTTCGGTTTCATTTAGCTATCCGTTTCATTCATTGCTTCTTGAGCGTACAACAAGCGGAAACATCCCTTACATTGCACGAGGGCGCGACGCTTCAGGCGAAGTAGCTCTTGATCGGGGATAGTATAGAAGCATGCGCTACAGCCTCCTAGCTCGACCGGTACCACAGGATTAATGACCTGCATACGCATATGCGTGTACTTATCAAGCCAATCTTGTGGAATGCCCGATTCTTTTGTTGGCCGTTCCTTATTTTTTTCTTCGAGTTGTTTTTGCAATGCGGCAATCATCTCTTTCTTGTCATGAATCAGTTTCAGGAGTTCATCGGTTTTGGTTTTATATGTTTCTTGTTGGCCTTCCAACTCCTTTTGTGCAATCTCCAACTTGTTCCAAATGTTCATGAGATTAGATTCTGCATCATGTTGAGCACGCTTGAACCGTTCAATTTCCTTTTTTAACGACTGATGCTCTTTGACTTTTTTGACGGCATCAAGACGTTCACGTTGCTTTTTCTCTTGTTGATCAAGATCTTTCATTTCTAACTCTTGAGCATCAACCGCTTTGCGCAGATCATGTACATGCTGTTTGAACTGCTCCAATCTCTCAACGACGGTTTGTTTTTGAGCCAGGTAGGTTTCCGTCTCTTTTTGAAGGAGTGAGATGTCCTGATGTATTTTGCGGATATCTTGATCGAGTGAGATCAGATCTATAAATGCTTGAAAAGGGTTGCTGTTCATCGGTGTCCTCTTTTGAGATTGCATAAGCATAGGAAGCTCCCCATCTATCGTTTTAATGGATATGGTGGGCCCACCAGGATTTGAACCTGGGACCTTTCGGTTATGAGCCGACTGCTCTAACCAGCTGAGCTATGGGCCCGATAATGTCATACTTTTAAAAGATCAATTCAGTTATTAGGTTAGTCTAAAAGTGGCATGATGTGAAGAGGAATAATAAGGGGATCCTATGTATGCCAGCTCTGTACATCATGGGAACCCTCGCAAGGGTATTTCTCCATGTTGACCACTCCTGATGCCCCTTTTGACAGCCTTTCAGGCATATGAGATACTAAAGAAACATGAAAATGGGTTATATAGGATCTAGTAATAGGAGGTCAAAGTATGAATATTCGATCAATAGTAATGGCGGCTCTTGTGGCCGCATCAGTTGTTTCTGCGCCAGCTTATGCTGAAGGAAAAATAGAAACAGCTATAAAAAAATGTGGACGAATTGCGTGGTACACAGCGTTCGTAGGAGCACCTGTTGTTGCAACTGTCAGCTTTTACCTCGAGCATGTTGAAAGTACAAACTATCCTTTTGATGATGAAGGATTTGTACACAATTGGCTCTCTTATGTGGGCTTCGATGATTCTAGTGGATATAGGAAGCCTTTGACTGTTTCTAGTGGTTTTGTATTTCTTGCATCAATGGGATACGGCTTGCAGGGCTTGAAAAAAGAGATCTATGATCCAATGGCCAACCGTGCGGTAAAAAAGAAACAGGATGATGAAAATCTTCAAAAAAGCAGCATGATAAAAAGATACATACGTAAATTATGGAGATTATTATGACTCGAATACGCATTGCATTACTTGGTTTATTAGCATTGCAATCTCTTACGGTACAAGCAGGTGGGGAACTACCCCCCGGAATGAATGGAGTAGGAGTAGGAGCAGGTCCGTTATTTGTTGATCACACATCTCCTTTTAACGATATTAGACAAACACAGTCCAGATTTATTATCGCATCATTGGCAGTAATAACGGTGGCAGTAGGAGCATCCTCGGCATGGGCTCTTGTTGAACGGTACAGGAAAAATAAAGCGGTTGAAAGCCATAAGCAAGATAAACAAATTATACAAGATCGACAATTTCTATCAGAACTTGCGATGTACATTGAGACAGTAGAAAGAAAATATTCTAAAGGGTTTGAATTTCTGAGGAACCATGCAAACGATGACTCTGAAAATAAAGATTTTGTTCAACACTGTCTTGAACTGTTTGGAGGAAGTGATCTATCTTGCGTGGTATCATCGATTGACAGAGATCTGAACGAAGCGATCCATAAGAAGCATCTGTTTGCATTAAAATGTTCCGAATGGAATGGTGCGATGCGCAATCGACATGAACAGTACGCTCGGAAGTTGCAAGAAATGGTTTCTTTATTACGTACGGCTCGTGACGTCATAAGTCAGCAAAAACCATATCTGCATCTTACGCAACTGTATAGCAGGCTTGAAGATCGCTATGCCAAAGAAATGCATTTGAACACGAATGCACAAAGCGTTGTAGCACACCTCGATACACATATTCGTATGCGTCATAGTGCAGATGTTTTTTGCTATCCTGCTTATGCAGAGCGAATAAGGCGAGATTGTGGAGAACTTGAAACAGCGCTGCAGCATGCATCATCTCAAGCAATTCCATTCCATATACCATTAATTGATCGCTCTCGAAATCTCCTTGCATCGTTGCAAAATATCTTGGGATTGGTGGTAACCACACAAGAATACAAAAAACAGAACGCTGACAAAGTTGTTCATGACCAAAAAGCACAAAGATTGGACATGGAGCTTAGCGAACGGCAGGCACGTATCCATCAAGAATACAGATTGGCCGATGCTCGATTACAGGCGGAACAAAATAGAGCACGGCAGCTTGCAAATGAAAAGGCAGAAACACTTCGCCAGATTCAACTGATAGCACAGCGAGAAGTTGAAGTGCGGCTTGAATTAGCACGAATTCGCGATCACGCTACTATAAAAGATGAGTTTAAGAAGAATAACCGGCAGTGGGAAGAAAAAGAAAAGAAGAATGATGAGCAGTGGAAAGCGAAATTGGTGAAATTGCAATCTCAACTACAATCAATAGAGAATGGCATAACATACCTACAAAATCTTGCAACACGGCCACCATGCAACCCGGATTCGATTGATGGACTTCGTCAATATATGAACGAATTGTTAACTCGTCTTCAATATGCACACAATGAAATTCGTCATCTTCACAATGAAATGCGTTCACATTAATCAGGAAAATTATGAAAAAGTTTTTACCGATATTGTTAGCTTTTAGTTTATCAATGGGGCTCATGGCTGGCCAAGAAGAGCTCGTAAAATCTGAAAGCGTTACCACCCCTGGCAGAAGGTGAAAAAGGTTTTAACGTCAAAGCCTGCAAAAGTAGTTGGGGTTGTTGTCTTAGTGGCAGCGGGTTGCTATGTGGGGTTTTTGATTGGGCAGGGGCCATCATTTACTTCTCTACTCAAAGATGTTTTCTTTACAAAATTTTCAAGTCCAGCGCGTAGACTGGCGGTAACTAATAAATTGGTTAAGAAATTCTTTGTTCCTCGGTTTGGCCCAATAAAGAGAGATAGTGATCGTCGTCTATTCCTTGGCGAAGGTATTCATTGGTTTGTTGATTATCTAACAGGAACATATTGTATACATTTTCAGTCTTGTCACGAGAAAGATACAGAAATGTTACATCGAATGGCTAAGATTGTGGAAGGGCATGTGAATGCAGAAGAAAGGCCTCTAAAAGTTGTTTGGAAAGAGGAAGGAAATCAACGAGGATTTGAAATAAAACATGAATTAGCAGCATAAGAAACTATGCCGGCAGCTGAGTGTGCGTGTTAAGATAGGGAAACTACATGAAAAAGTTGTTATCGATATTGTTAGCTTTTAGTTTATCAATGGGGCTCATGGCTGGCCAAGAAGAGCTCGTAAAATCTGAAAAAGTCACTACCTTGCAGAAGGTGAAAAAGGTCTTAACGTCAAAACCTGCAAAAGTAGTTGGGGGAGTTGCACTAGTTGTAGTGGTTGGCTATGTGGGGTTTTTGATTGGGCAGACAAGGCCGCGAAGACAGTCTGTTAAGGCTCTACTGGATCGCCATTTTGCTGCAGCGCAAAGGCGCTGTATTGCGTATGACGAAGATTCTGCGAAGAAAGCCGACGAAGATGAACTGAAAGCATTATTTCCATTGATTGATCAATTGAGAGGGGCATTGGGAATGCCTTACAAGTTTACCTATATATGGGGTACAGTTGCACGCACAGAGCTACCTGGTATAGAGATAGGTTTTGATTTGCATGGCGAGCAAAAGATAGAACAAATACGACATGCCGTTTCAAGGTTGGTACCCCCTGGTTACAAAGTACTCTACGCAATTAATCGATTGATTATTATTCCAGACAATATTGACGATCAATGTTATAGAAATTATTATGGGATTTCGTAAAAAGATAAACTATGCCGGCAGCCATGTGCTGCCGGTTTTTTTTAGTTGCTTTTTATAGCTTAGTTGAGTCAGGAAATTAATCTTCCCAAAAAAACCGTTACATGAACGTTTAGTCTGACTATCCCAGCCGTCGCTAAAAAGCTATGGCGGGCAGGCAGGGCGAACGGAAAATAACGACTTTTTATATAGAATTTACTTTTCTGATTCGACTATAACCTACTGACGTAGAGCAAGAAATCTTTTAACCGCATACTGTATCCCCACTCATTATCATACCATCCGAAGACTTTGCCTAAGTTGCCGATTGTTTTGGTCAAAAGGCCATCGATGATAACAGAAAAATCAGACCCAGTATAATCGCTCGAAACGAGTGGTTCCATACTCAAATCTAAAATGCCCTTCATGCTTGATTTCGATGCGCGTGCAAATGCTTCGTTAATACTCTCTGTGCTAATCGGTGCGTCTGTTTCGAATGCAAGATCAATGATAGAAACTATTGCCACCGGAACACGAATCGATATTGCATCGATTTTCCCTTTTAGCTCAGGCATAATCTTATCGAGCATTTTGCTAGCTCCGGTGGTGGTTGGGATAATGTTGAGTGCTGCAGCACGGGATCGTCGTACGTCGGAATCCTCCACATCGAGCAACACTTGCGAATTGGTGTAGGCGTGGATAGAGGTCATGAATCCGCGTTTGATTCCAAAGGAATCTTGTAGGACTTTGAGTGTGGGAATGAATGCGTTGGTTGTGCAACTTCCTAACGAAACAATGTGATCTTTTTGTGGATTGAACTCTTTCTCATTCACACCCGGTATGATTGCAATATCTTCATCCTTTGCGGGTGCAGTAATTAATACGTACGGTGCGCCGGAGGTAACGTGAAATTGCGCCTGTTCTTTCTTCGTAAAACGACCGGTTGCTTCTACAACCCAATCAATTTTGTACTGTTTCCAATCAATCTTCGATGGATCACGTTCTGCAATAATGGTGATAGGTGTACCGTTAATGATGAGTGTATTTTCTTTCATTTCAACCGATCCGGAAAATGTGCCCATGATTGAATCATACGTAAACATATGGGCGACAGTTTTGGGATTTGCGGGTCCGACATTGATGACGGAGATGGTTAGTTGTTTTTGCGCATCTGGATCTTGCATCACTGCTCGAAGAAAACTTCTTCCGATACGCCCAAATCCATTAATGGCGATGGTGATCATAATTATCCTTTTTTAATTTTTTATTTATAGATGCCAGTCTCTTATTTTTTGCAGCATACCATCTTCTTCTGCTTCGGGTAAAACAGGAAGTTCTAAAATGAGTGGTATCTGCAGCAGGCGAGGGTCCGATATGAATGCTTTGAGTGCGTCTTGCCCGATATGCCCTTCGCCGATTAGTGCGTGTTTGTCGATTCGGGTTCCCCGTTCATGTGCGGCATCATTGAGATGAATAAGTTTGACGTTATCGATGCCCATTGTTTGATCAACGAGCGATATAAATTCATCACGTTTTTTTGTATCTACAAGATCATAGCCATAGCTGTGTGCATGTGCGGTGTCTATACAAAAAGAGATCTGTTCCGGATAATCAAGTTTCTGTTTAAGATGGTAAAAATCTTCCAAGTTGCTTCCGACTGACGCTTTGCCATGTGCGGTGTTTTCAAGTATGAAGGTGATAGCTTTTTCCTTTTTCGTGATCTCATTTATGATACGAGCCAACGCGTCAATTCGTTGTTGGTGATTGGAAAGTTTTGTTGCTGATCCAGGATGAAGAATAAGGTTTGTGCATCCGAGCCGTTTGGCGAGTTCCATCTCATTCGTGAGCGCGCGATGACCGTTGGGCTTTAATCCGGCAAGGTTGATCCAGTAGGATCCATGAATGTAGACGGTGTGGATTTGTTCCCAAAATTTTTGTAAATCTACGATAGTTTTCTCGCTGACATGTATGCAGTGGCCGCTCGTTTGTTTGACAAGAAAGCATTGAAAAATTGGTGTGTTTAACCGCACTGCTCGAGCCGCAGCATCAATGATCGAATCTTTGAGCCGTAAATGTAATCCGATATGCCTCAAGCGTGTTCCTTATACTGATAAAGTTCTTGCAACACCTCTTTCGAAAGATATGGGGTAAGAGCAGTATAGAAAGAATCGATCACAGCTTGTAACCCTTTGAGCGTATTTGATTCAAAACGCATACTTAATACTGCTTGTGTATTTGACGCGCGCACAATGCCCCACCCAAAGGGAAAGGAGGCGCGAACGCCGTCAAGCGTTATAATGGAAACGTTGTCTTGTTGAGAAAAATATTCTTTGAGTTTGGTAACGATCCCTACTTTTTTTTCTTCGGGACATGGTATGCGAAATTCACGAGAGCTATATTTTTGAGGAAAGATTGCGATGAGTTCTGCGACCGGTTTTTTTGTTTGGGTGACTATTTCAAACAGTCGCATCATTGCATATATGCCATCATCATATCCGAAATTACGATCTTTGAAGAAAAAGTGGCAGCTGAGCTCTCCGCCGAGCAGTGCATTATGTTTTAGCATCATCGTTTTTATGATCGAGTGTCCTGAGGGAGACATAATTGGTTGTGCGTCCCATTGATCAAGGAGTTCAACCAATCCGGATGAGCTTTTAATATCAAAAACAATGCTGGCACGAGGATTGTGCTTCAAGACATCTTTGGCAAATACCGCGAGCAGCTGATCACCCGGTATGAGTTTGCCTTTCTTTGTCATAACTGCCATGCGATCGCAATCTCCATCAAGTCCGATGCCAAATGCGGTATCGGTGGTTGCAAGAACTGCTTTTACGTCCTGCATATTTTTTTCTACAGTCGGATCCGCTTCATGATTGGGATACGTTCCATCAACATCTTCATAGAGAAGTGAAACATGATTCCAATTCATTTTTTTTACCAGGAGGGGCAATACCGTTCCCGCTGTACCATTTGCGCAATCAACTATCACTGCAAGTGGCATATTTTGTAAAGATGGAAACTGATCACAAAGCGAAGCAACATAGTGTGGGATGATTGGAAAGTCTTGGATAGTTCCGATCTTCGTTGTATCAACCTGTTTTTTATCTTTATAAAGCTGTTTGATTGTTTGTAATTCCTTGCCCCAGACCGACTCAGTGCCAAGGCACAGTTTCATGCCGTTAAACTCTTTTGTGTTATGTGATGCGGTAATCATAATGCCGCCATCCACCGATTGTGTATGGAGTGCAAAATAGAGGGCTGGTGAAGGGCAGATGCCAAGAAATAACACATTGAGGCCGCTATCAATTAATGCGCGGCAGACTTCATCTTTTATGGCAGGAGAGTGGGTGCGGCCATCCATGCCAACAGCGATCGTGGTGGCTCTTGGATTGTGTTGGAGAACATAATAGGCAATGGCGCGAGTCAGATCATAGACTTGGTTGATCAATAAGTCCTGCCCGACTTTTCCTCGTATATCGTATTCACGAAATATGGTGTCCTTCATAGATATTTTTTGGTACTACCTCTCTATGATTTTGTGTATATCAGAACTGGCCCTTAAAATAACATCAATTTCTGCAAACCTCAAATGGCGATTTTTCCCAATATATTGTATTCTGAAAGGCCTTTGGAGTAGTTTGATAGGGAATAATATAGCTATTGTTTTGGGGAGAAGGGATTGATCATGAAAAAGCAAATCATTATTGTTTGGTGCGGTCTATTACTAGGCGTGAGTGCGCAAGTGTGTGGGATGATGTTGTCTGATGTCGAAACACGCATCCAAGATGCACAAGTGCATTTGCAAGCATTAAGGCGTCAAGAGAGCGATCTGTTAACAAGAAGTAAGGAGCGTGTTGATTTAATAGAGTGGGATCTGAGTCAAAGGGTCGCAGGAAGAGTCGGTTTTGAAGGAGATGAAGCAACGAATTTTAGGAGAGAAGTTGAAGAAATAAGAGTACGGCTTCAGCGATTAATCGAGCAGATACAAAGCGTGAATTCCGAGATAGTAGCGTTGCAAGGACAGAGAACGCCGTCTTCTGCAATATCACAACAAGAACGAGTAAGACAAGCCCGATTGCAAGCATTGAAACGATCAAGTACTCAACAAAGAGAACAGGAGCGATTAATAACAGAAAGACAAAAAGCAGCAGCAAGACAGCAAGAAATACAAAGACGAGAAAGAGCAAAACGAGCAGCAGAAGCAGCAGAAGCAAGAGCTGCGGGTGCTTCACCACCGGCAGCTCCAGCAAGAAGGTGGTCTCCATCACAAAAAGCTGGCATTGGAGTTGTTGGTGCAACCGCCGCCGCTCTCGCAGCATTAGGAGCTCTCTATAAAGGGTTGAAATGGTATCAAAGGAAGAGTATACGGAGGGTGATTGATAAGCATGATTTAAGTCTTACTGACTTTTCTCTCATACAACGTGGTGCAATGGCTGTTGCATTCAAAGCATCTCCCGGTTCGCTCAAAACATTGAGTTCGCTTTCTCAAAAGAGTGAATTTGCATCTGATAAAGTGCCAGCGGAAAAGATGTGGAGTATTTTGGCAGAAATATTTTATAAAAAATCACCAACAGCTGAGCAGATACAAGAATTGAAAGAGCGGGTTGGGTAATAAGGGTCGAATTAAAGCTTCTTAAAAAGAATGCCGTTGCTTGGGAAAATCTTCCCGCCGTTCGTGGTGAGTGATTTGCGTAGCAACGCGAAGCAAATTGTATCGAACCATTTTTATCAATACCCTTCGATACATTTTTTCTCACTTTGTTCGAAAAAACACTCAGGGCGAACGGGGGGGGATTCTGATTGTTATTTTGTTTAAAGTCTCACTTGATCTTTAGCATCGTCTAGCTGTCTTTGTAAAAAACTGGTACAATCGAATCAGTTTTTTATGAAGGGTTTTTGCACACATGATTCCACACAAGATCCAAATCAAAAATTTTCTAAGTTACGGTGCGGAGTTGCAAACAATTGATTTTACTCCGCACCATCTCATTTATTTATCTGGAAAAAATGGGCATGGAAAGTCGGCGCTGCTTGATGCGATGACATGGGCTTTGTGGGGGCAGGCGCGCAAGACAACGAGTGCGGTAAAACCAGATCAGGGTCTGTTGCGTCTTGGCCAAACGCATATGATTGTTGTTTTTGATTTTGAGCTTAATGGCCAGATGTATCGAGTGCGGCGTGAGTTTGAAAAGGCACAAAACAAGGCTGTTGCACATCTTGAATTTGGGATGCTCAATGCGCAAACAAATACCGTCGTGCCACTCACCGATAAAACGATACGGCTGACGCAAGCGGTCATCGAACGCACAATTCGGCTTGATTATGAATCATTTGTGAACTCTGCGTTTTTACGCCAGGGGCATGCGAACGAGTTTTCGCAAAAATCACCAAAAGATCGCAAGGATATTTTGGGTGCAATTTTGGGCTTGCAGCAGTTTGATCTTTTAAAGCGACGAGCTATGGATCGTGCAAAAGATGCTGTTTCACAACGGCAGGCATTACAAGCGGTTCACGAAACGATGGAGCGGCAACTGCTTGAGGGCAAGGAGGTTGCGGCACAGCTCAAGAATGTTGAGGCAGAACTTACAGCGATTGGCGTGCAGGAACAACAGCACGCCAAAGAGCAAACCATCCTTTCCAAGCAACGTGCTGAGCTCGCCGAAAAGCAAAAAGCGCATGAGCTTTTACTGTTCAAAACACAGCAACTTCATGAGCAGTATCAAAAACAGATAGCCAATCTGAAAGCATCGGTGAACCGTTGGCGTTCTGTGCACAAAAAGCAAATCGTGCTGCCAGATTATCAGGTACTCGAAACGCAAAAAAAAGAGCATGCAACAACGGTTGCTCAGTGCCAAAAGACATTGCAAGACCGATTGGTGTTGCAAGAAAAAATTCTTAAAAGTCGCACAGGATTACACAATCAAAAGGTACTACTTGGGCAGCAGCACGCAACAACGTTGAATGCGGTGCAGATACAATTGGAGCGGTTGCGGTATGAACAAAAATCGATACTGAGTTTGCAGAAGCAGGGAACAAAACAAAAAGCAGAGCTCAATCAGCAGATTGCCACAAAAGAAAAAGAACGGGATGCGCTGTGCAAACAACATTGGCCTGAGCAAAAAATGCAAGCAGTTGAAGCGCAGTTTGAAAAAAGAAAAAATGTGTATCAGCAGTTTATCGCCAATGGTTCTTGGATCAAGGCAGAGATTGATACATTAAAACAAAAACATGAACTTGCGCATGATGATGATCCGAGCTGCCCGATGTGCGAGCAAAACCTTTCTGCGTCACGACGCAAATTCTTGCGTAACAAGTTCGAAAAGCAGCAAAAGCAACTGACGCATCAAATGACGCGTCTCTCTCGTGTTGTGCGACGACTCAAACTACTCTTAGTTGACCAACACAAAGAGCTTGCGATACAAAAAGAGCTACAAACCAAACTGCAAGCCCTCCAAAAGGAATGCGCACAGTTGAGCAGCACATCCAAAGATCTTGAAGCGAAAGCGGGCGCATATGATACGCAGCTCAAAACGATTAATGATCAGCTTGAAGCAACAGAAAAAGATTTAAAAAAACAGCAACACGATGCGCAAGACAGTATCAAGCGTGATGAGACGTGCGTGTCATTAGAAAAAGAAATTGCTGGATTAGAAAAACAGTTCAGTGAGTTGCGATATGATGAGCAGGCACACAAAAACATACAAAAAAAGCTTCAGGATGTAGAAAAGCAGATTGCAGAGTATATGCAGGTGCAACATGAGATTCATGGGCAAAAAGAGTTGTCACAAACGATAAGCCAAATGATTGTATCGCTCAAGCAGTGCAACAAAGAGCGTGCGCAGTATCAAAAGGATATGGCGGTTTATGCATCACTGGCCAAAGAGTGTGAGGAGCTTGAAAAGAAAGCATTGCATGCTGAGCAACAACGCAGATCAGTGCTTTCTCAAAAAGAGACGCTGCTACAACAGCAGGGAAGCTTGAAAAATAAATCGGATCACCTCGCAACACTCAAAGTTGCAATCGAAAAACAAAACGTTCAGATACAAAAACTTAATCAAGAAATTGACGAGTATCAAACCATTGCAACGGCTGTGGGAAAAGATGGTATTCAGGCATTGCTTATTGAAGAAGCGATCCCAGAAATTGAGCAGGAAGCAAACTATCTGCTTGCCAAGCTGACTGACAATCAATCACAAATTTTTATTGAATCGCTTCGTGATTTAAAACGGGGCGGGAGCAAGGAAACGCTTGATGTGAACATTTCCGATCCTTCTGGTATTCGGCCATATGAACTTTTTTCTGGAGGTGAAGCGTTTCGCATTGATTTTGCACTCCGTATTGCTATTTCCAAGTTGCTCGCACGCCGTGCTGGTACCGCACTGCAAACATTGATCATTGATGAAGGGTTTGGTTCGCAAGATGAGGAGGGGTTGTCGCATATTATGGATGCGATCTATAAAGTACAAGATGATTTTGAAAAAGTGATTATCGTATCCCATCTGCCCTCTATGCGCGATTTGTTTCCGGTTCATTTTGTGGTGGAGAAGGGGATTAATGGGAGTCAGGTGTTTGTTGTTGAGCAAGGATAAAAAAAAGGCTGGAGATGGAGCCAGCCTTTTTCGTAGTAGTGGGTTGAAGTAACTTATTTCACTATCTTGATTTTAATATCCAGTTACTTCCAATAATCTTCAGTTTTTTTAAGTTTGGAAGACCAAGATTTGAGAGGGTGTGAATTGGGTTGTCGCTTGCATTCAGTTTTTGCAGTTTTGGCAAATTAAAATCGCTCAGCACCGTAAGATTATTTTTATTGAGTTTTAACTTTTTGAGATTTGGCAAGCTTAATGGAGGTATTGCAGTGAGTTGGTTGTTGCTTAAATTGAGTTGTTCGAGATTTGGAAACATGTTTAGCTGTGTTGCGCCTACTGCGATCAGTTGATTATTTGATAGATCGAGAACGGTTACTTTTTCAGGCTCTACAATCAGTTCAAGACCATTTAAATTGGTGAGGTCTTGGTTCTTCAGATCAACGACACCATTTTCAATCGTGATTGGGCCGTTTTTCTCAATATATTCGGTGACACTGATGGCGTGGGCTGCTGAAACAACAAACATGCTCGTGATAAGTAGTACGAAAATCTTTTTCATGACTTCTCCTATTTTGTGAGGGTTTTATTATATCTTCTTCACTATGATCCTACCAAAAATGAGTTTGAAATCGCAAGGGTTTGTATCGGAAAGTGGCGTATATTAGGCGTTTTTGGGTGATTGTGTTATGATGTGAAACACTGTATTTTACCCTCAGGAGCCGGTTTGGGAAAGGTTTTTGCGTGATATATGATCCTCAATGTCAGACGAGATCTTTCTATATACATTGGCCATTTTGCCCATATAGGTGCCACTTTTGCCCGTTTGTGGCATTGGCGAGTCATGATCAGTTTATGGGGCAATATCACCAGGTGCTTTGCAAGGAAATAGGTGGCTTTCTTGCTTCTTATCAGGGGTCTTGCGAGATTGATACGCTCTTTTTTGGTGGAGGAACTCCCAGTACGTATCCGGACAATCTCCTACTTGACACGTTTGGTACACTGAGAAAGACTCTTTTTTTGCGTGATACGAGCGAGGTTACTATAGAAGTGAATCCAGGGACAGTCAAAAAAGAACAACTGAGCACATGGCGGACACTCGGGATAAATAGGTTGAGTATTGGTGTTCAAAGCTTAAATGATCGTGTATTGCGTACGCTGAATCGTCAGCAAACAGCTGCTGATGTGTATTCGCTTTTTACGTACGCGCCAGATCAGTTTGAGAACATATCAGTGGATATCATGTTGGGGTTGCCTGGTGTAACACAGGATGAGTGGAAAGCATTGGTACGTACAATTGTCACATGGCCGATTACGCATGTATCGGTTTATTTTTTAACGGTGCATGAGGACACGCAGTTGTATTTTAAAGTCAAAGCACATAAAACAATCTTGCCATCAGATGAGACTGTTGTTTCGCTGTATCAATGGACGGTTGACTGTTTGCAGGATCATGGTTTTGGACAGTATGAACTTTCTAATTTTGCAAAACCTGGATATGAATCACGGCACAATATGGCGTATTGGGATCGCAAACCATATAAAGGATTTGGCTTAGGAGCATGTTCTTTTGATGGGGTGAATCGTTTTCAGAACGAAAAAAGTTTGATGCAGTATATGGAGCGTGCTGAACGTGGGGATGATGTGACGATGTTTTATGAAACGGTTACTCCAGAGCAGAAACATCTTGAACGGTTAATGCTTGGATTGCGACGACGATCTGGTGTCTCATGGCGCGTGGCGTTGGAGGATCTTTCTGAATCAAAACGAAACGGGTTTAAACAGAGTGTGGCGAGATTGAAGGAACAGAAATTACTACAAGAGCGCGATGGCACCTTAACACTAACGCGAGCGGGACTCGTTGTTGAGAATGAGATTCTTTCCCAGCTTTCGCAATGAATTGTAAGAAAAATAGTGATGTATTGATGAATGTGAATTGTAAATAATCTATATGTAACGTATCCGGCGGGGTTTTTATATGGCAAAACATGTTGGTGTGAAATTACCAAATGACTTAGTAAGTATTTTAAAGAAAGGCAAGACTGTTGGGGTGCTTGCTACATTTTCTGAAAAAGGGCTTCCTCATACGACACCGATTCAATGTGTGTATCCCAAGGGATTGGAAAGTATATTGCTTTCGATTCATAAGGATCATACCGGCTATCATAATATGGTGTGGCAAAAAAAGGTTATGATGTGTTTTATGGATGCAGGCAATGTTGCCTATAGTGTGTTAGGCCGTGCAGGAGTTGTGCGTGCACCATCGGAGGTACATCCATTGATGAATATTGTTCGTATTGATATCATTGACATCAAAAGTGATCGATCTGTATTGACCAAGGTTGAGGCAGGAGTCCAATGGACATATACATCATGGGATGCGGAAGAGCTTACCAATGCGCTTATGGACGAATTAAAGGACCTTGCACAAACCTTATAACAAGGAAACAGTGATGAAAAAGGCGCCTTTCAAGTGGTTATATGTGTTGCCACTCATAACTATCGTTGTATCGAGTGAGCTTGTTGCGCAGAGAGCAAAAAAAAATAAGACAGCCCCTAATGAGATTGTGGTAGAGGAGGTTGCAAAAGAAAAACCTGCTTCAAAAGGTGATGAAAAGGTTGCTGCTGAAGAAAAAACAAAAGCAGAAAAAGAAGAACCAAAAAAAGAAGAAGAGGTTCAAGAGAAAGCCGGTGAAGAAGTTGTGCAAGAAGGAACTCAAGAGGATACGCAACCAGCAAAAGAAGAACTGAAAGAAGAAGGGGTAGAGGAGACTCCTACAGAAGAACCGGCTGAAGAACCAGCTGCAGAGCCTGCTGAAGAAGTAGCTGCAGAAGGTGAGGAGGTTGCTCAAGAAGAACCGGTTCAAGAGGAGCCTGCCGAAGAACCAGCAGAAGAACCTCAAGAAGTCAAAGAACCGGAACCAGAACCTGAAAAAGTTGAACTTGGCCCAGATGAAATCATGGGGATTGATACGGTTGATTTAGAAGACCCTCAAGGCAACTGGTTATATAAGCGTGTATGGTGGGAACGAGCCGAAGCAAAATATGAAAAAATTCGTATTGCCGTGACTTCTGTTATGGAGGTACGAACGAAGTTTTTTGCTAAACGAGCAGAGTTAGATAAAACCGTGCTTGATCCATTTTATATTAAGATTGGTTTGAGTCAGGGTGAGCTGCAGGACAAGTTAACCGAGCGTATTGCGAAGTTAGAAAAAGATATCCAAGACAAAAGAGATGCGCAACTTTTAGAAAAGCTTGAAGCTGATAAGCAGGAACTTGAGCAGTTAAAGCAAGAGGTGCAGGAAGTTGTCAAGCAGGATGAAGAAGTTGAAAATGCCATTTTGATGCTTGTTGAACAGGCAAACAAAATGAGAAATTATGAGCAGCAGGCATGGCAAGATTTCAAAAGCATTGCTCGTGTACTTGATGATAAAAAAGCACGTGAACTGTTTTATAAAGTTGATGGTGCATGGCGCAATATTCAGGAACTGCAGCGATATGTGGAAAGCAATTTCAGCACCGGCTTTGATACATTGATTGAGAAAGTATCAAAGAAAGTTCAACAGGTTGATAGCTCTATGCAATCACTGAAGGAAAAGGGTGTTGATCTTAAAAAGCCGGCAGAAGAAGAAGAGCAAGATGAGGATGAAGAGGAAGAGGAGCCACCACAAGGCGTTCTTTCTCGCTACATTGTTAATCCGATTACCTCGTTTGTAAAAATGATATGGAGTGGCATTACCTGGCCCATTCGCAAAATAATGGGCACCACCGATGTTGCGCCAGAGGAAGACGAGGAGGAAGTTGTTGCGCAAGAAGAACCGGAACCAACTGATGAACCAGCTGAACCTGCAGCTCCACCAACCGTCACCGTTCCTACATCAATCCCCGCACCACCAGACATTGCAGCACCAACTCCTGCTACCGAACCTGAGCCACAAGAAGAACAACAAACGAAAGCAACAGATGAAGATGCGCCGGAAACAGAAAGCGTAGAAGTTGATGTGGTAGAAGAACCTGCTGCAGACGAAAGCGCCATTGCTGAGTCAGAAGGTGAGGGTGATGCTGCGGGAGATGCGTCTGTTGAAGAGACAATCAATATCGAAGAAGAATCCGAAATGCCGGTATTTGATGAGCTTGATACGAATCTAGAAGAGCTTGAAGAAGGCCTAACAAGCTGAAATTGGTGTTTGATAAGGGCCTATAAATATGGTACATTTCTTGTAATTCTTTGTCATAAACGCCGAAGTGGTGAAATTGGTAGACACGCAGCCTTGAGGGGGCTGTGGGAGAATATCCTGTAGGGGTTCGAGTCCCCTCTTCGGCACCATACTTCGCTTATCCGGGTCTACCGACTCGGCAAGCTACGTATGGCGCGGCCTTGCTTCGTACCGTGTGCTTCGTAGCTTCCGCCGACGCCAAGGCTATGGCGGACAGGCAGGGAGCAAAGGAGGGCCTGCCCTTCGTAGCTCCGTAAGGAGCGAAGTAGGGGAAAAATGAGGGTATTGATAGTTTATCTCTAGTTTATAAAGGACATCGTATGGATTTTTCAGTTCGTCGAATGGTATTTTCAGAGCTTGCTTTTTGGGTAGTACTCTGTGGTGTTGGTTTGTATTTTTTATTGCCGCTACGTCAATCGTTGCGATTTGGTATCGATTTGGTAGGTGGTACATATCTTACACTTGAAGTTCAAACGGATAAGGCAGTTGAGACCGACCTGGTTGAGCAAATGCAGTCGGTGGATGCAAAATTGAAGCGTGCAAATAGAACGTTACCAACAACAAAGTTTGTTGAAAATAATGATATTATACTCCAATTTGCTTCACTGCAGGATGCACAAGCTGCTGCTATGGATCTAAAAGGTGTTATGTCGGACATGACGCAGACCGTAGATGGCACGGTAGTGAAGTTTCGATATTCCGATGCAGAGATGAAACGAATCAGGGATGATGCGGTGAGTAGAAACGTTGAGGTGTTGCGTACACGGATGCGGGACATTCCGATCGCGGTACAAGGTGAAAAGAACATTGTGATTGAACTGCCTGATACCGCAAATCCACAAGAAGCAAAAGCGCGTATTGGTAAACCAGCACGATTAGAGTTGCGCTTAGTAGAAAAATTTGCACCAAGCAAAGAAGATCTGCTGTATGAGTTTGAGGGAGAGCTTCCACCAGATAAAGAGATATTGCCAGGGCAAGATGGATTTTATCTTGTTGAAAAGTATGCAGAGGTTACGGGCCGAATGCTCAAGGATGCGCGCGCCCAGTATGCAGAAAAAATGGGTTTTGAACATGTTGTTTCATTTAAACTCAATGATGTTGGTGCGGAGAAATTTTATCAACTGACGAGTAAGCATTACGGTCGTCAACTCGGCATTATCCTTGATGATTTTGTAATTTCAGCGCCTCGCATTAGTGAACCGATCAGTGGTGGATCTGGACAAATTAGCGGCGGATTTACGGCAGAAAGTTCTCGTGAGCTTGCACTGCTTTTGCAGTCAGGATCATTTGTTGCACCAGTTACGTTTGAAGAGGAACGTCAAGTTGGACCATCGCTCGGACAAGAATCGATTCGCCAGGGACTGGTTTCATGTCTTGTGGGACTTGGCCTGCTGTTTTTATTTAGTCTTTTTTATTACAGCGTATCCGGGTTATTTGCATTTATGGCACTTATTTATAACCTCGGATTGATTTTGATGGGGCTTGCATGGTTGCAAACGCCGCTCACGTTGCCCGGTATTGGCGGTATGGTGTTGACGGTTGGTATGGCTATCGATGCTTCAATTTTGATTTTTGAACATATAAAGGAAGAGTTGTCACGTGGTGTCACGGCCAACAAAGCGGTTCGGGCAGGATTTTCAGGTGCGATGAAAGTTATTTTGGACGCTAATATTACCACCTTCATTGTTGGTGTTGTGCTGTATCATTTTGGTACTGGTCCTATCCAGGGATTTGCAGTCACGATGATGCTTGGAATTATCGCTACACTGATAACAGGACTCTTTTTCTTACGTTCTTTGTTTACCTTTGTCATCAACAATTTTCATGTGCAAAAACTCAGGATTTAGGTATGCTTATTACAAAACTATGGCGGCGTAGCTCAGTTGGTTAGAGCGGCGGAATCATAATCCGTAGGTCCGGGGTTCGAGTCCCTGCGCCGCTACCAGTCTACGCTTATCCGGGCCTTCCGGCTAGGCAAGCTTCGTCTGGCTGGCGCCAGTTTTTAATTAGAAGGTGAGTGGAATGAAGTTTAAGACAGTCGCCCAGGTGTTTCAAAAAATAGAACAAACGTCATCTCGTATTACCATGACAGAAGATCTTGCCGCACTCTTACAAGAGGCGAGTGCAAACGAGGCGAGTATTATTTGTTATCTTTCGCTTGGAAAACTCCATCCTCCGTATATTGAATCGCAATTTAATATTGCGCAGGCATTGATGGTGCCGATTGTTGCAAAGTTGTTGCAGCAAAACGAGTTTTCATTAAAAAACGAAATAAAAAAAGTTGGTGATATTGGTACGATCGTTGAGCAGGGGAGTTGGGAGCTTCTGGACGGTGAGCTGAGTGTGAAAGATGTGTATGATCAGCTTGTTGAGATTCAAAAAATATTTGGTACGGGCTCACAGGAGAGAAAAGCTGATATCTTGTACAACCTCTTGCGTGAGGTTGATTCGCTTTCTGCAAAATATATTGTGCGCATGATTCTTGGAAAGTTGCGGCTTGGTTTTTCTGACATGACGCTTGTTGATGCCCTTTCGTGGATGAAGGTGGGGGATAAATCACTCCGTTCGATTTTGGAAAATGCATATAATATCTCCGCCGATATTGGGTTGTTGGCGCGAACATTAAAACGGGATGGCATTGAAGCAATCGAAAAGATGCATATCACCGTAGGTATTCCTATTAGGCCTGCGGCTGCAGAACGGTTGCCAACGGCAGCTGCAATTTTTGAGAAATTAGGGCCTTGTATTGCGCAGCCTAAGCTTGATGGGTTTCGACTGCAGATTCATCTTGATAAAACGAAAAGCAAACCGGAGATACGATTTTTTTCTCGCAATTTAAAAGATATGTCAGAGATGTTTCCCGATTTAATGGAACCATTAGAAGAGTTGAAAGTTGATACGTTGATTTGTGAGGGTGAGGCGATTGGATATGATCCAGATACAGATACATTTTTGCCCTTTCAAGAGACGGTGAAGCGCAAACGCAAGTATGGGATTGATACTGCGGCCATAGAGTTTCCTCTCAAGCTGTTTTTATTTGATCTTTTGTATCTGAACGGCAAATCGGTTCTTGGAAAAACGCATGAGCAACGGTATGCGATGTTGCAAAAACTTGTTCCAAAAGATCCAGGCTCTCCTGTGCAACTTATCCAGGAAAAACAGATTAAGACTGCACAAGAGTTGGAGAACTATTTCTTGGAGTGCGCGGGAGAAGGGCTTGAAGGGATTGTGGTGAAACGACCTGATGCGATCTATCAGCCTGGAAAACGAAACTTTAACTGGATCAAATTAAAACGCCAAGAAGAAGGGCACATCGAAGATACAATTGATTGTGTTGTGTTGGGTTACTATGCGGGTTCAGGAAAACGTGCTGCATTTGGTATCGGCGCATTTATTGTAGGTCTGTTTAATAAAAAAGAGGACAGATTCGAGACGGTTGCAAAAGTAGGAACCGGTTTAACTGATGCGGAATGGGTTGCATTGAAAAAACGATGCGACAAGATACAAATTTCAAAAAAACCACACAACGTGATCTGTGCCAAAGCTCTCTATCCTGATGTATGGGTAACACCGGATATTGTTTGCCAGATTCGTGCTGACGAAATTACAAAATCACCGACGCATGCAGCAGGCAAAGAAAATGATGTGCTAGGCTTTGCGTTGCGGTTCCCTCGCCTTATGGGTTACCGTGATGATAAAAGCCCCGAGGATGCCACGACGGTTGCAGAATTACGTACGATGTATAAACATCAGAAGGTGGGGAAGTAGGATATTTATGCCTCATGCCGGCAAAGGCATAAATATATTGCTTGCCCAATATATTTAATACAAGGGCAAACAAGGGAGGTTTCCCTTGTTAATCCCTCTGCGCTTAAAAGGAGACCTCTCGCCTTCGGCGTGCGTCTACGCTCTTGCGAGCTATGCCGCACGGAGTGCCTCGGCTGCGGATCACACTATAAGCGCGAATGATTTTATTTTATTTTGTTAAAAATCCGATAGCGAGAGCATGACCAAAGGCCGGTTTACCGGACGTGTGTCATGTATTTGAGCGGGAAGAGGATCCAACAGGCTGTTGGTGTCTTTTAGTCAAGATCTTTTGGACAAGCAAAAGGATCTTGTGCCGCCGGCATGAGGCGACATGAATTTAATGAAAAATTAATAGTGAGCTTGTATTATTCCCAATAAATATCAGTTCGTATCCTTCGACAAGCTCAGGACGAACGGGTGGGGAAGATGTACCAAGGTAACAGTCGTTGACTACTCTTGTGTTCCTTCTGCTTCCGCTTCCACTTCAGGCTCAATCCCCTTACAGGTTTGATAAAAGAATTTTGCTTCTTCTTGTGGATTTTCAGCTTCAGTAATCGTGCGGCCGAGCGTAATGCCGTCTGGTTTTACTTTCAGAATTGCTTCAATGTTGTCTCGTCGAATTCGTGTTGAGATAAAAATAGGCAAATCTGTATTGCCTCGAATCATTTCCCACTTATCGAGAAACTCAAGTGGTTCTTCCACGTCATATGGTTGGTGTAATAGCAATGCATCGGCGCCCAAGTTTTTTGCTTCCAACGCTGATTGGCCGAATTCTCGAGAATCGATGAGATCGAGCATAACTTTTTTGTTGTATTCGTGGGCAGTAGAGCATGCGGCATGAATGACGTTTTTGTTTGTTCCGGCCATGACGGTCACCCAATCGGCTCCTGCTTTTGCAAACAGCGCAATCGATTCCTTCCCGCGATCGACAATCTTGGTGTCGGCCAAGATTATTTTATTGGGAAAGGTTTCGTGAAATCGCTCGACAGCTGCAATGCCGTTGGCATAGATGAGCAAGGTGCCGATTTCTAGAATGTCAGCATACTCATGTATCTGTGATGCAATCTCAATAGCGCGATCCAGATCTGTAAGATCAAAAGAGATTTGTAATTTCATACGGCACTCTTCCTTTGCATATATATATTACTAAATTAAAAACAAGTGAACCCAGTATAGCAGTATTTCGCTCGTTTGAAAAAGGGGCTCTAAACCTACTCTTTGATTAATGATTCGTATTTCGTTTTTTCTTTCTTGTACAGCAAGTCGATTGGTTGGAAAAAGAGACTCAGGTTGAGAACATAGAGCGCATTGCGCACGCTAAGAATTCCCTTTTTCACATAAATATCAGGCAGGATAAGATTTGCACTTTCTTTTGTCAATGTGATGCCTGTTGGCACATAGAGGTTGTGTGGTTTTGCAATGATAATGATTGAGTTCGTTTGGGATAGCTGTTTATTTTCTGGGAGTGGTGCGATTTGTATATTCCAAAAAAAGAGTCCGGTGGATTCATCCTCTTTGAGTTCTACAGTGTAGACTTCAGCGGGAGTTCCCGGTTCCAGTTCCCAATGGCTGATTGTGTTCTGAAACATCATAATGGGGGTGATTTTATTTGAGATTACGAGCTGAAAGTTTGCGTTGCTTTGTTTGCGTGGGAACATAATTTGGCCCGTCAGGCTTGATGTATTTAAAAAACCAAAATAGGTGGCAAAAATACCCGAAACGCGATTAGGGTTCATGAGTGCTTTCAGGTGTTGTTTTGCGATGCCATGTGGCCGTTTTAATTTATCCATAGTGCGTGAGAGCTCTGCGTTTGGATAGTCGCGGAAAAAGAAGGTAATGATTGGGTCTGCTGATATGGATTGTGTGAGGAGCAAACATATTCCGATAAAGATGATCTGATTTATCTGTTTCATGTGAGTTGCCTCGATTTGATATTTACTTCATACTATCGTAACGTAGCCTATCATGCTATACGGTTCAAAAGCTACGGTTTGAGGTCATTGATACGTTCAATCGGCATAAATAATAAAGGGTACCGGTATGTGGCATCAGTTTGTAAAGCAGGAATCATTGTCAGAGGAGCAGGTTGAGCAATTTAAGCAGTATCTTGCATTGCTCCTTGCGTGGAATAAAAAAAGCAATCTTACAACGATTACAGATCCACAAAAAGTGATTGATTATCATTTTCATGATTCATTGGTTATAAACCGAATAGTTGATATGTCGACGATTCGGTGTTTGGCAGATGTTGGATCGGGAGGCGGCTTTCCGGGAGTTCCCATTGCCATTGTGTATCCAGATATTGAAGTTGTTCTTATCGAGGTCAATCAAAAGAAAATTGCCTTTTTGAATGAGCTGGTTGCAAGCCTCGGGCTTAAGAATGTTGTGATTGTGGATTATGACTGGCGGACTTTTTTACGAAAAACGGAGTATGATCTTCAGCTCGTGTGCGTTCGGGCATCCCTGCAGCCTGCGGAGTTGCTTCGCATGTTCCAACCATCATGCCGATACGATGGTGCTTCACTGGTCTATTGGGCATCAGATGGATGGGAGCCGGAGCTGGCGGTGAAAAAACAAATTGTTCGTGACGTTGCCTATAAGGTGGGAACAAGAAGGCGGCGATTGATTTTGTTCAAGCGGCCAGGGGTAGGTGATTAGTTTTTGGTTAAAATAATCAAAACTGTGTATTTTAGGCCGCAGTGTATGGTATAATCATAAAAAAAGGTGAAGAGATTTAGGAGGATTATACCATGAAGAAGAGATCATATCTGATTTATTTAGTGCCCATTGTGATGATGCAAGGGCTTTCTACTCCCATGGGGTGGGCGGCTGAAGCCCGCAATGAGTCTAAAGTCGCTCGTGTCGACCGGCTCAATAAAGCATATCGTACATTTCAAGAAGACATGCGTTGTATGTTCAGCAGAAAGAAGAAATGTACCACAGAGCAGAAAAAAAGAATTGCCAAAACGGTGAGTGTGCTTGTAAGCTTGGTGGCTTTGACTGGGATAGGTGTGTATGTCGGCTATAGGGTGGTACGTGCACGACGAGAAGCAGTAAGGAGAGCTGTGACGGAAGCAAGCGTAGGTGCAGAGCGGGTAGCAGAAGCACGACGAAGAAGATTAGCAGAAGAGGAACGAGTAAGCCTAGCAAGAGAAGCAACAAGACAGGTGCGAGAAGCAGCGGCACTAGGAGCTGCAGTACAAGAGGTAGGGCTAACAAAAGAAGAACAAGCAAGCCAAGCAAGAGAAGCAAGGCGGGTATCAGAAGCACTGGAAAGACAAGCAAGATTAGCAGTGGAAGAACAAGCAAGCCAAGCAAGAGAAGCAAGACGAGAAGCAGAAGCTGCATCATATCGAGCAAAACTTGGAGGACAAGCAGCTTTAGAACAAGATCCAGTATTAGAAGAAGCAGAAAGACAGGCACACGAAGCTGCGGCACCAAGAGCAGCAGAAGCACTAGAAGCTGAGCGAGAAGAACGTGAAGTACAAGAAGCTTTAGAACAGGTATTATCATTCGAAGAAGCAGAAAGACAGGCACGCGAAGAAGCGGCACTAAGAGAAGGAGCTCCTGCAGCAGCAAAAACAAGAAAAAGTGTCAGATTCGCATCGGAAGTTGAGGATCTGGAAGCAACGCAAGCTTTATTAAAATTATTGACCGATAGTCTGCAAAGAGGTCTAATTCCAAGTCCCCATAATGTGCAAACGTTGCTGGATCGAGGGGCAAATATAAATGCTCGCGATGATCAGGGGCGGACGCCGCTTTTTTATGCTCGTGGTGAGATTAGAGACATGCTCAAACGGCGGGGCGCTGGAGACTAGACAGGAGCATTTTCTTTTGAGCAACGAGGTCTTGATACAGAAGCTCAGCGTTATTTATTGGTCGCAGCTTTTGATAAATTTATTCTCGATCATCCGGATATAATTCCGGCAGAACTTGCTAAGACTGAGAGAGTATGGGTCGGATCGCAAGGATAATGAAAGCGGGCCTCTTCTCCGGTCCAAGATAAAATTTCTCTGAAATTAAAGGATGTGCAGTCTATCCAATCATGTTGCAGCATCAAATTTTTCTCTAAGATAACTCTATCATATACGTAAATTTTTTTAGACGAACAAAGAGCGATCGTTTAGACTGTCCAAGCTGTTTAGTTGATACGGGATGTTACTATTCCGTTCCTCATGCATAAAACACAATTCAATCAAGAGAAGCATGTATGAAACAGGGTCTATTTGCCAGTTATTTGGCCGGAATTTTTGACATGCATCACGGGGAAGGGTACGTCAGGATCTTGCGTTACTTTTTTCCCGAATTTATCTCGGCACTTTTACTCTACTGTCTCCCATTTTGGCTCGATGCATACTTCATCGGGCAACTTGAATCAATGACCACCTATGCCACGCTCGGTGCTACAAACAATTTAATCCATTTTATTATTAAGCTTGCCGAATCGGTCTCGGTTGGTGTGGTGATCATGAGTGGCCAGTTTAATGGTCAGCATGAATATAAGAAGGTTGGCCAGGTTATCCATGATACGTTTTGGGTGACCTGTTTTGTCGGAATTGTTGTTACCGCAGGTTTATTTTTTGGGGCGCATCAGATCTATCTATGGTATGGGGTGCCGCAAGAGATGGTTCGTTTGGGTGTTCCCTTTTTGCGCTTGCGTGCAATCAGTGTGTTCTTTACATTTTTATACATGGCATTGATCGGTTTTTTGCGTGGTGTAAAAAATACAAAAACTCCGATGAAGATCTTTCTTGCCGGTTCTGTTGTTTTTCTCTTTTTTGATTATGCATTGATCTTTGGAAAATTTGGATTTCCTCGCATGGAACTGCAAGGATCTGCGCTTGCTTCCATCATACAATACGGAGTTATGTTTGTGCTGGCCGTATCGTATGTTCTATTTCATAAAGATTATCGAAAATATGGAATCTCGTTGCTCAAAAGCATTAGAAGCCTTTCTTATATCAAGCGGCTCTTTGCGCTTAGCTGGCCGGTCATGATCGATAAGGCAACGATGGCATGGTCGTACATTTGGTTGTGTAAAATGATCTGTCCCATGGGGACCGGCACTGTTGCGGTTTTTTGTGTGGTGAAAGATATGGAGCGTTTTGCGTTTCTGCCTGCTATCGCTTTTGCGCAAGTTATCACTTTTTTAGTTAGTAATGATTATGGTGCGCATCGTTGGGATTCAATCAAAAGCAACATGAAGAAAGTATGTTTTTTATCATCGATTTCAGTCTTTTCAATTCTGTTGCTGTTCTCATGGAATCCGGTTCCGATCATTCGTTTCTTTGATAAAACGGGTGAGTTTACGCCTATGGCTGCGTACGTTTTTCCTATTCTGAGTATACTTGTCTTCTTTGATTTGATACAATTGATACTCTCTGGTGTGTTACGCGGAGCGGGAAATGTGAAAGTGGTAATGTATGTGCGCTTAGCAATTTGTTTAGGTTATTTTGTTCCGCTTTCGTATTTTTTTGCAACGATGCATTTTCAGAGTGAGACATTGAAATTTATTTTGGTGTATGGGTCGTTCTATTTTGGCAACGCGCTTATGAGCATTGCCTATGTGAGTCGCCTGCGTGGGCATGCATGGAAGGCTCAGGCACTGAAAGGAACAGTATGACAAAAATTTCTCGTGAAGAGGTTTTAAAGATTGCGCGCATCTCGCATATTGCACTGTGCGAGGAGGAGATTGAGCCAATTGTTGAGCAGCTGGAGCAGGTGCTATCATATGCTGAACGGGTGGTCAAGGTTGCAACACATGTTGAAGAACCTTCGACCAAAAATGTGAACATATTTCGTGATGACCTCGTGATTCCACAAAATCCGGAACCTATTTTAGCGCAGGCTCCTGAACGAGAAGGGGATTATTTTGTGGTTCCCGTAATATTAGACACCTAGGATGGTATGATGAACTCTCTTTCCTTTGCGACGATCAAACAGTTGCGTGCCGAGCTTGAAGCGAAAAAGATTTCTCACGATGAGTTGCTCGATTTCTTTATACGTCGATTTGCAGCGTTTGATAATCAGATCGGTTCAGCGCTCGAAATTTTTGATAAAGAATGGATGAAAAAAAATACAAACCTATCGGGGCCCTTGGCAGGAATTCCGGGTATTATTAAGAACAACATTTGCATCAAGGATCAGCTTGCAACATGCGCCTCTCGTATGCTTGAAAACTTTCGCTCACCATTTGATGCGACGGTTATTGAACGATTAAAAGAGCAGGGCGGCGTGATGATTGGACGTGCAAATCTGGATGAGTTTGCAATGGGAAGTTCAACCGAATCATCCTATTTTCAAAAAACATATAACCCTTGGAATGTACGTTGTGTTCCTGGTGGCTCAAGCGGCGGATCGGCTGCAGCAGTTGCAGCGGGGTTTGTGCCGTGGGCACTCGGTTCTGAAACGGGTGGCTCTGTTCGGCAGCCGGCAGCATTTTGCGGAATTGTTGGTTTAAAGCCGACATATGGCCGAGTCTCTCGGTATGGTTTGGTTCATTATGTATCGTCTCTTGATCAAATTGGGGTATTTTCTCGCACGGTTTATGATAATGCATTGGTTTTTTCCCATATGGCCGGCAAAGATTCACATGATTCTTCAACGTTGCAAGTTGGGCCAAAAGATTATACGGCGAATTTGAATGGGACATTGCCTAAAGGATTACGAATCGGCATTGTCGATAATACGTTGAGTGTGGAGGGTATTGATCAAGAAGTGGTGACTGCAATTGAGAACGGTATTACTGAATTTGAAAAACTTGGTGCAACGATACATCATGTTACCTTGCCTGCTATTGAGTATACGGCGGCCGCATATTTAATTTTGAGTCGTGCAGAAGCAGCATCGAATCTTGCACGGTTTGATGGGGTGCGCTACGGATTTCGAAATAAAGAATCTTCAACGTTACGCGATATGTACGATTATACGAGGCATGATGGATTCGGTCAGACGGTAAAGCAACGTATCTTGGTTGGCAATTATGTGCTTTCTTCTGGTCACTTGGGTGAGTTTTACGATAATGCACAGAAAGTAAAACGACTTATTCGCAGCCAATTCGTTGACGCATTTAAAGAGATTGACGTGCTATTGATGCCAACACACCCTGTTCCGGCATTTGAGGTCGGATCGATTGGTGTTGATTCATTGCAAATGGATTTGCAGGATTACTTTACGCTGCCCGTGAATTTGGCGGGCGTTCCCGCAATTTCAATTCCATGTGGTATGAGTAGTAATAATCTTCCGATCGGATTTCAAATTGTGGGTCCTCATCAAGCGGAAGAACTTATCTTTCAAGTTGCGGATGCCTATGAGCAAGCAACCCAGTGGCATACCATGCACCCCGAAGGGTTTTGATTCAGTGTGCCCTATCCTATTCTACACCCCCGTTCGCCGTGCCTGATTAAGGGAGTTTATCGAAGGGGTCAGATCGGCGAATTATTTGGGAAATACAATGAAACCTTAACCTTCTTTGAAGATCGAATCTACCCCTCCGTTCGTCCTGAGCTTGTCGAAGGATACGAATGGATATTTATTTGGAATACAATGAGGCCTTTTTTTGTGTATATACTTTTATGTAAAGATGGATCTTTCTATGTAGGTCATACTGATAACATAGAAATGAGATTGTCTATGCATGAACAGGGCTTGGTAGATGGATATACAAAAACACGCCTTCCTGTGAGGCTTGTTTTTCTTGGTGATTTTGGTACGCGAGATGAAGCCCTTTTGGCTGAACGGCAAATCAAGGGTTGGTCGCGCAATAAAAAGAAGGCTTTAATTGCGGGGGATTGGAATAAAATTATTTGGCTATCTAACTATAAGAAAAAAAGTTCGTATCCTTCGACAAGCTCAGGACGAACGGGTAAGCAAGCACATAGTCTTATCAAGACGTAGCTTGCGAGGCTTGATCTAAGCGAAGAAGTAATCACAGACTCTATTTCCCACAAACCACATCCTTGTCTTGTCTGGTTTTTATCATATAGTATGAATACCAAACGATAGTAATGAAATTCTCCGTGCAGGGGAGTAATGATGCAAAAAAAAGTCGTACATTTTGTTCTGTTCTGTTTTGCGCTTTATGCTGTGCCGGTGTATGGAAATGGAGAGGTTGTTGGTGAGTATACCCCACTCAAACAACCCAAAAAGAAATATGCCAATGTGGGATACGCTTTGAGTGATATGGTCAGTAATGCGCTGTACGATATCTTGATTCTTCACAAAAATATATTCACGTGGAATACGCTCAAGGTTGCAAGCACCGTTTTTCCGCTATATGCGGGTGCGCGTATGTTTGATGAAAGGTTGCAAAACTGGTTTTACAACTCGAGGTGGCACAAAAATATTAACCAGATGCCAGGATGGTGCCATGATTTGTCAAAATATAGTATTGCATTACCCATTTTTTTATTAGGAAGTGATGCGCTTTTTTCTGGTGATGATGAGAAGCGATGGACGGGACAGATTTTATTACTCGGATTGCCGTTTGTAATTTGGACAAAGATGTGGGTTAAAAAAATAGATTTCGATGCGTCACTTCGTCCGTGGAATGAACATTTTAGTTGCGTGAAACGATCGTACGGTGGTTTTCCATCGGGCCATATGGCGCAAGCGCTTTATATGGCAGTATTATACGGCTCTCGATATGGTGCACATTATGCAGTTCCACTTGGTCTTGTTGCGGCATTTCTTAGTATCAATTTTTTAACGTGTAATCGCCACTATGCATCACAGCTTGTTGCGGGCGGTGGGTTTGGAACCATTTATGCACTTGCGGCAAGCAAACTTGTTGACAGTAAAATGGCCGACAAAGTTCAGATGAATGTGACACTGGACGACCATGGCCGTCCAGCATTTTCATTAGCGTTTAAGTGGTAGAGCTTTCTAATTATTCAGGTGCAGAATCATAATCTCGTGAAGTATCTTGGGGGACATCTGCAAGTATTACTCTCAGCGTTGCTGCAGTGTCAGAAAAAGCGGCTCCATTTTTTCGTAACCCTTCTATTCCGCTTGCAAGTGTTGGAGTGTTGCCTTCATCTTCGCTAGATTCCAAACTTGCTTCACTTTCGCTTACGGTTGCTGCTTTGTGTGCAGCGCTTTCACATTCGGCTGGGGTAAGTGGTCCTTCATATTCAGATTCGGATTCGCCACTTTCTTCTTCAGATCCACTTTGTTCGGACGACTGAGGATCTGCACCATCATCCCGTTCTGATGTTGCCGCAGCAGTGTCAACATCATCTTCTTCTGGTGGTGCACTTGCATCATCATCATCACTGTCATCACTTACAGCGCCAGCTAGTGTATCTGCTGCATTGTCTAATGGTGCAGTGCCAGCCGTTCCATTTTTACTGCTTTCTGTTTTACCATCATCCGTTCTGCGTCGTTTCATGCGCTGCAAGACTATTGTGGGAGTACCAAATAGTGCTGCGACAATCCCCGAGCCAAATGCACGGGTTTGAAATGCAGCAAAATCAGTAATCTCAACTCTTGTTAAAGGAGCTCCTGTGAGGCGCTTAAAAAGTGATCTGAATCCGGTTCGCATGATATGTGCTTCTCGCAGAGCACGTTTTTTGGCATGACGCATGAGTGAAGCGGTACCTTTGTATGCTCGAGTTTTGAATGATTCTTTTGCAACGATTTGTGTTGATGGTGCGATGCTGAGAATTGCTACGACAAGATACGCGTAACAAAGCATGTGCTTACGACTCATGATTAGTCCCTCTGAATTGGTTATAGATATGTTCTGATATGTCAATACTAGGCACTATTCTAGCACAAAATCATACAATGAAAAGCGCTGGCAGGATTGTTTTCTTATAGTATCATGTATTCGTGTTCTTTGTTGTAAGCGCTATACTGTGCTGGTTGGTTTTGTTTTATCGTATGTGAGTGTAAGGAACGGTATGATATCTATTAAAAAATTACTGAAAAGACTCTTGGTGGCAGGATTTGGTTTTTGTGTTGTATGGGGCTTCTATCAATTTTCAGTGTTGCCGCGCATAGGGTCGTATGTGGCGTATCCGGTGTTGCAGGGGTATCGAGTTATGGTTGATCCGATTCGAAGCCGTTGGCAGCAGTATTGCTCGAAGGTAGATTTGCATGAACAGTTAAAAACAATCACGAAAGAGAATGAGGAGATGCGAGCACAAAATATCTATTTACGTGCGTCGCTTGCCTATATGCAGGGGATTAAAGAACTGCGAGCGTTTAACTCCCGATACAAAAAAGAAGGAAAAATTGCACACGTTTTAACGCGCCATTTTTCGGATAAGGAGCATTTCTTTTATATCGATACGGGTGCTCGCGATGACATTGAAAAGGATATGGTTGTTACGTATAAAAACAATCTGATTGGTAAGATTACGCAGGTATATCCATGGTATAGTAAGGTATGCCTTATTACCGATCGGCTTTGCAAAGTAGCTGCCTATTGTGCCACAACGAAAGCGCATGGAATTTATGAAGGGGCAAACCGATGTGGCGAAGCGTCACTGTGCTATGTGACTCATTTATCGGATGCAAAACAGGGAGAATTGGTTCTTTCGAGTGGTGAAGGCCTCGTATTTCCGAACGGACTTGCATTAGGGCGGATCACAGCGTGCCAGGTTGATGGCTTGTATAAAAATATTACGGTCAAACCTCTGTGTGATATGGACAATCTTGAGTACTGTACGGTGCTTTCAAAGGGGTAGTGAAGAATGCGAGCTAAACCACATATTTCTTTGACTTCGCCCTCTTTTTTCCTTAGAATATACTCATTATCCACGATTCTTAGGGGCGGTTAGCTCAGTTGGTAGAGCATCAGTCTTACAAACTGGGGGTCGCAGGTTCGAATCCTGCACCGCCCACCAGTCTTCGCTTATCCGGGTCTGCCGACTCGGCAAGCTACGCCTGGCAAGCCATTGAAATTATTGTTCCTCGGTAGCTTCCGTCGTCGCTCTTCGAGCTATGCCGGACCCAGCCTTCACTAAAGTTACGGCGGGCAAGCAGGCAGCTGTGTCCTACGAAGCTTTATGCGAAGTAGGGTTGGCAACTTCGCTAATGCCGAGTGCGTTTGAAATTATCGTTCCTCGGTAGCTTCCGTCTTCGTTTGTCCAGGCCTACCGGCTTGGCAAACTACGCCGGACAAGCAGTTGGCAACTTCGCTAATGCCGAGTGCATTTGAAATTATTATTCCTCGGTAGCTCAGTTGGTAGAGCAAACGACTGTTAATCGTTAGGTCGCAGGTTCGAGTCCTGCCCGGGGAGCCAGTCTACGCTTACTGTGTCCGCCATAGCTCCAAAAGGAGCGACGGCTGGATCCGGGCCTTCCCGCTTCGCTCTTCGAGCTTCGCAGGACAAGTCCGACTCGGCAAGCTACGTCTGGCTGGCGCCATGTTTTAACAAGGATGGCGTATCCCGAAAAAGTCCGGTGGAGCTAGAAGCGAAAACGGACGACGACGGGAATCCCATGCAAAATGGGGCTGTAGCTTCCGTCTACGCTTATCCGGGTCATCAGACTCGGCAAGCTTCGACGGACAAGCAGTTTGAAAACTTCGCATGAAGTAATTGAATCCCATGCAAAATGGGGCTGTAGCTCAGTTGGTTAGAGCGTCCGCCTGTCACGCGGAAGGTCGCGAGTTCGAGTCTCGTCAGCCCCGCCATACTTCGCCAAGGCTTCGTATGGCACGGCCAGTTACATTTGAGGAGATTCAGTAAACTTTTGATAGCGTAGGCTGCCCGAAAACGCCGTAGGCGACGACGGGCCTTTGTTTACAAACTCTTCGCTGGTACGCAGCTTCGTCCCTGTCCGCCATAGCCGGCAGGCGACGGCTGGATTCTTCAGTGCTGACACGTGCGAAGATGATTTCTTTCATGATGCTATTTTATGTTAAGGAATGTTAAATGTTGTTCCTTATTATTGTAGCATATAACGCATTTTACATTATTTTTTTAAAAAATGTTTGCAGGTTGTTTTTGAAGTAAAAAAGTGCCAATAAAAGCAGAATTGTCAGAATTAATAAAACATTATTCGATTGTTTTTGTGGCTTTCCTATTAATTCTTGTAGTTTGGGTTGCTTTATTGCTGATGCAAACGAATTTAAATAGGCTTTTCGTATTTGGTGGCTTCTTTCCTCTTGCGCTTTTCTTTCAGCAAGTCCCACTAATAGATTAGCCAAACCACTACCGATCGCTTCACCAAGTTCGCCGTATGGTCCTTTATCGGGGGGAAGAATAATAATTGTACGAGTAGTATTACAAAACCCAATAAGCAAAATTGGGAATAAAAAAATAATTTTCATAAACATATGTTTTTTCATATCTATCCTTGACGCTTTTTTCTACGTCTTGGATGACGCTTTGATGGCTTCTTTTTTTGTTCACAAAAATTATAAGATTTTGCTTTTATGGTAGTTTCCAATTTTAAATAACAATCTTTGATGCTCTGTGTAAATTTTCCATATAGTGGTTGAGAAGGAAAGGTTTGAGATTGTTCCTTTTTGTATTTATTAAACGGTTGTAGGTATGAGTTCCGCAAATCTTTTATTTCTTTACTGTTATTTTTTAATGATACAGAAACGAATCTCTGGGTGTCTTTGCCTAAGTAATCAAGAGAGGCAATCAATAAAAAATCTAAGCTATTTCTTAGGTCGCCGTCTTCATCAAAGTTGCATGCAATACTTTGCCATACTTTTTTCTCTTCCATAGAGTTTCTATATATGTTGGCATCATATATCTGGATAACGATAGCTTTATTAAAAGCTATCATTTCATGTGGAACATAGGCTGTTTGTGTTGCAACTACTTGGTCATTATAGTGCACTGTTCCACTAGATGAATATTCTGAGCTATGATTGCCATGCCAATGTGCGTTTACATCGCCAATGACTGTTCCATTATTTGTTCCATACGATGATCCATAACCATAGCCATAGGCTTGTCCTGATCTAGAGACTGTTGTGTGTCCAACTGGTGTAGGGACCCTAACGATACGTTTTTCTGCTTCTAGATCATAATTAAAAAACAAATAATATTGCGCCGTCTGTTTATCGGCAATGCGATAGCCTTGATCTTTGAGAAGATAGGATATTTTTTTTGAAGTCTCTTTGGCTAGAAATTGTTCATTTTTAGAGTCAGTAAAGATAAAAAATGAGCTTCCTTTAGCAAAAGCATTAGGAAGTAAATCAATATCTACATATGTTTGTAATTCTATTTGTTTCGTACAAGCACTAAGTAAGATTAATGGTAGTATAATAAATAATCTTTTGTACATAAGAAAAAGCCTCCATTTATAAGTATTTCCCTATACTTCCATTGTGCCCTTTCTATCAACTTTTGCAACAGCCCCCTCTTGAAAAACACCTAAGATAAGGGTGAAAGGCCCCATTTCAGTGAAATAACGCCTTTCTGACATTGTTCAAAAGTCTTATGTTATTGCCGGCAAAGCAACCACAAATCGGCTTTAGGAGGCCTTTTTGAGGTCAACCCCTTTGACATTAATTATAGATTGGTCATACTGAAAAGTAGGGTTAAGTCTTTATTTATGGGGGTTTTTATGCATACGTCAAAAACAATTTCTTTTTTACTGATTGTTCTATTTATTGTATTGCCATCTTGTGGAAATCGAAATGGTGAAAATGAAGTCGACGTTAAGGTAATTAAGATGGAACAAGCTGAGATTAATTCTTTGTTTAATGGAAGAGGTCGCTATTTGAGTAAGGGTAGTGATTATTTGATACCATTACGTGTAATTATTGAGAATAGAGGAAGTCGATCAATTACAGTGAAACCTGCTACGATGGCTATTGTTGATTCTCAAATTATTTACAAAAAAGTTGCAAAAAACGTTGCTGGTATTACTGCCGGAGCAACTATTGGAGGGTTTTTTCTAGCTGGTCCAATTGGAGCAGCTGCTTTTGGCTCTGGCTTTGGTATATCTAACGCTCGTAAAAATGAAGAAATAATAAATCAAATATCAGAATATGCTTTTGTAGAGACTAAGGAAGTTCATCCTAAAAGCTCATTCAGTAGAATTATGTTTGTTAGAAAGCATGAATTTCGACCGATTTTTACTTTGCCAATTGGCTCTAAGGCATTTGAAATAAATCTTGCTTAGAAGATCCAGTTGCCAATACCTTTGCCGAAGATTGATTTATATTACAACAAAAATTAGAGCAAGTTAAAATTGATAAAATAGTGAGGAAAATATGATTGGATTTTTTAATAAAAAAATATGGTTAATGTTTTTATTGATAAGTGCCGTTAATGTAAACGCATTTAAGGATAAAGTTTTAGCTACAATAAATGGAAAGCCATTAATAACTCAAAGCCTACTTGAGCAAGAAAAAAAAAGAGTTATTGAAAAAAGTAGTCTTGAAGGCCAGATGCAAATAAAGAGGATGAATGGAAAGCAATTTGAAAATAATTTGTTAGATGGCATGATTTCTCGAGAAATCATACGTAAATTTATACTTGAAAAAGGTATTTCAAATTCCAATTCATATAAAAAAGATTTAGCCGATATTATAGTTCAAATAAAAGATGCATTGAACACTCGTTATTTTTTAACAGCTTTAAAAGTAACTGTCTCTGACGAAGAAGTTAAATACTTTTATGAGCTGAATAAGATTGCAATTTTGGATATCCTTTTTTCGAATAAATTAATAAATGAATTGGAAAAAAATCAATCTTATTCCTTTAATACTCTTAAAGAAAAGATTCGCGCATTGCTTGAAAGAGATAAGGTAATGAAAATATTTGAAGACGAGATTGTTCGATTGCGTGCTCAATACTGCATTGAAATGTTATCGACTTAATAAAATATTTATGGAGGTTTTTATGAAAAAGTTATTTTTAATCATTTCCGTGTTTTTGATACCAAGTTATTTGTTTGGGTTAGTTTACATAGGCGACTTGAATACGAATGAATTTGATCTGAATTCTGTTCATAATGAGTTTGGAACGTATGGTAGTCCCTATAGTATCTACAGTATTAATAATGAGTTTGGAAAATATGGAAGCCCATATAGCATTTATTCGGCGAATAATCCTTACACGCTGCTAGCGCCAAAACTGTACGATACCAATGGGGTTTATCTCGGTAAACTTAGCGCAAACAAGTTTGACGTAGAATCAATTTCAAATCCTGCAAGTATATATAAAAATATGGTTCTGCAACGATATAATACAATAGTTATTCGAATCTATGGGCAAGATTAGCTTTTATATCTATAGATGAATTTGGTAGTCGGTTGAAAATTGGATATTGAGCAAGTTTTATTCTCAATTCGCATGCTGAAGCGAGTTCCCATTCAAGCAATAGCTCAAACAAATCAACAAGTGCTTTTTTATCATCTGGTGAAAAGTTCATATCAAATCAATCAGTAAGCTTTACTTATTTCATTAGCCAAAAATGATACCTAAAGGTTTTTAATTTAAATCAATGATTTTACGAGATACTCGTGCTGGATTAAAAGTTTTGATCCAGCAATCTTCAAAATTTCTCCAGGTATCTTTATCTTCGAATATGCAATTACAAAATAGTGAAAGATTTCCAAAGTGGTCGGTGTAATAGTTCATAATGTGAAACGCATTGTTTTCTCCTTCAATCCACCATGTAATAGCATCATTGTTGAAACAATGAAAAACAGATTTAATATTTGTATTTTGATTAATATTGTTTTCGATTGTGAATGATGTTTGCTGACTGGACCAAGTGCATCGCCAAAAATGCCCCATATACAGATATTTGGCAGAGAGAAATGAAGTTGTAAATAAGAGAAGTAAAAGCAGACGTTTCATCGTTATCCTTGTTGTTATTTCACAGGTTGTCCTGCATTTAATATATCTTTTTTAGAGAAGATTGCGAGAGTTTAAAGACGATTCCTGAATATAGATCACAACAATCTGTTATGTATCTCAATCGCTGCATATTGTAACGCCACCGGACTGAGGCGTTACTGCCCTGTAGGGACGATGGTTTGGTTGCTAGAGTCCGGTCCTTTCTTTACGAACATCCACAAGGGGAAAAAATTTCCTATATTATTTACTTTACTGTGGCTTTCTTTCATGTCGGTAGAACAGCATTAAACACTGTCTGAATGTGGTGCAAGCTGAACTCAAATGGGATCTCTTTGTTGCGGAACTTGTTCCGTCTTCGTCAAGACTATGCCGGACAGGCAACTAAGTGCTACCAGCATCTAAAAAGATCTATATATAAGGGTTTTTATGATCTTGGTATGATCTTAAAAAAAATGGGCTTTATGGTCCGTTCCCTACTATTTCATATTGTGTTTTCCGTCATCAATCGTTGACAAAGCCTTTATTATGGGCACATTTAAAAATGAACAACTTTTGAACAAACATTATATGAAAGAAATTCATGAATGATATCATCGGGAATAGGGCAAGTGATTCAGGTTGTAATCTATTAGAGTTGGCTGTTCATTTGGCAAGTCGGGAGATTCCTAGCATTACGCTTTCACATAAAAGCTTAGATGATGATCTCAATGTTATTGTTGAAACAACGAATGAAGCGTTGGCTAAAAATGGTTTATATTTTAAGCACAACGTAGTTTACATAGATGAACATTATGAACTGCAGTCGTTTTTACATTATAGAGAATCCTCGCATTATTATGTATTCAATAGAAAAATTTTAGCTGGTAGTGAGGATGCATATGAATTTGAATGTTCAGTTAAGTTTTTAAAGATCGAGGCATACAAGCATTTGCTTTCTTTAAAAATTGTTGACCAAGATGATAATTTGGTTCAAAACTTGCATAGTAGTATAACGGTTTCAATCTCATTTACTGATATAAAAAGATTTTTAGAATGTGAATGCTGTTTTTGGTTGAGTAAGAAATACGGGATAAAAAACAATGATTATAATGATGACAAATTTGAAATTAGTAATGCAAATGACGCGGTGCTGAAAGCTGAATTCGATCAGTGTCGCGATGCAGAAAAGCCACATTTTTTAATGATTAAAAACTCCATAGACGCGATACCTCTTCAGCATAAAAATCTTAAAACTTGGAGGAATTCTGATTATGGCAGGGGAGGTATCAAATTTTATGATGAAGACAGAGATATGACTCTTAGTGGTGTAATTGATGATATTTGGATAAATCAAAAACAAGGAGACTTTATTGTTGTTGATTTTAAAACCTCATCAAAGATTGATTTAGAAAAGCAATCAAAAGACCAATTTTTTAATAGCCTACAGGGAATGACTTATAGGCGGCAGATATCTTTTTATGCATGGTTATTCATAAAAAATGGTTATTCTGTTCATTCATCAGGATATTTACTGATTGATAAGCCAGATTTACGCTCTGCATATGAATTGCAGCGTACCCATGTGTATCGCGATTCAAAAGATCAAGCTGCGTTTTCTTATTATCACCCGAAATTTAATTATCAAAGAATATTAAGATTTAAAACAACGTTTCTATCGGTTCCAATAGATATAGGCTGGATAGATAAGGTTTTAGAAAGAATTTATTCTTCTTTAAAAGCTACAACAATGCCTCAATCTTCCCGTAGTGCAGGAAAGCTATGCACTCTGTGTAAGTACTATGTGAGTAGAAAGCAATTAGAAGAACGAACTGCAACTCATAAAATACAAAAAAAGGCATTGCTGCTTTAAAAGTTGAGAGCTCTATCTTACTAAATTCTTAGTTCAGAAAACACCGTCTGAATGTGGTGCAAGCTGAACTCAAATGTGATCTCTTTGTTGCGGCAATGCGCTATGAATAAAGGGCTGCCTTCACGGGTATAGAACCAAATTTATTGGTGTAAAGCCATTTTTATGATAGCATAATTAATGTGGTTATGGCTTATAAATGGGGGCTTTATTTATGTTCTTATTCGATTGGAGTACACTTTAAGAAGGTAGCATCTTCCGGCGCTTCTTCTTTTTCTGGCATAGTTTTTTCTTTTTTTTCCATAATGGCAACAAGATCTAATCTACCTTTTGAGCGCGCTGCATCCAAAGGAGTAGTGAACTTATACTTATGCGGTATGTTAGGATTTGCACCAGCGTTTACAAGAAGTGTTACCAGTTCTTTACTGCCATAAAAAACAGCCTGATGTAAGGGAGTATCGCCATGGAAATTAATAGGAATATTAACTTCAGCATTATCTTTAGCAAATCCTTCCAGGGGAAAAGTTTTCTTTGAAAGAATTTCTTTTACTCTTTTTACCATCTCAGCAC